>Ga0207959_1000123_pt1 | contig 21782 bp, 30 predicted proteins | sample CryBogCBH20Aug07_FD_184609 | JGI IMG/M metagenome (GOLD analysis project Ga0207959, IMG submission 184609) | Freshwater microbial communities from Crystal Bog, Wisconsin, USA - CBH20Aug07 (SPAdes) (version 2) | ecosystem: Environmental > Aquatic > Freshwater > Lake | place: Crystal Bog... | reverse complement strand
AAGAAAAATTACACCAATACAATGGAACACATAAAGGTGCATTGTATAACTTCAAGAAGATTACCGTTCATTCTGCTGGTCATAGGGATCCTGATTCTGAAGATTCTACCGAAGGTATGTCTGGTAGTAAGATGAGAGAACACGCCAAGAATAAAAACTTCCATGAGTTCCGTAAAGGTGTTCCATCTCATGTATCAGATGCTCATGCAAAAGAATTGATGCACGATACTCGTAAAGGTATGGGTTTACATGAAGATGTTGACCGTGGTCTATTCAAAGCAATCTTTGTAACTGGTGGTCCTGGTTCTGGTAAAGATGTTATCATCCGTGAAGCTATTGCAGAAGGTCGTATTGCAGAATTGAATTTTATTCAAGCAAGAGATTATTTGGGCGATAAACATAAACTATCTGAACACACTAAAGACTTCCGCAGAGAAGCAATTAGAAATCGTGGTCCATTGATTATTAATGGTCCAGCAGATGATAACGAAAGAATATCTCAAATCAAAGAAGAACTAGAAGAATTGGGATATGAAACCATGATGGTATTTGTTGATACTTCCGATGAAGTAAGTAAAGAGAGAAATTCTCTACTTAGTAGAATGATGATGGAATCTGTAAGGCAAGATAAATGGGTTAAATCACAGAGAAATACTAAATATTTCACGGAAGCCTTTAAGAATTTTGTTCCTTTTGATAATACTGGTGATATCCAAAATAAAGAACACGATATTCACCAAGTATATGATTTGACTAAAGAATTTTTAGACTCAAAAGTGACAAATGAAACGGCTTTGGATTGGTTAATAACTAATCATAAGTCTTATATTAATTACAAATTGGATTCATTATTTAAGGAAGAAAAAAATGTTCAAACTCATAACAGGTTTATTCAAAAAATCAGAGCCAAAAACGGAAGAAGTGGTAGTAGCTCCGACAGCAGAAGCAAGCGTGTCATCAACGACAACAACAGTCCAGTCCAACAACTTGCCAGAAAGTTTGGAAAACAAGACGACATCCGTGACGGAGATATCGCTTCAAATTCAAGCTACACCTTCCGAACCTACGAAAGCAAAGAAAGTAGCAGACTTTCCGGTGAAAAAGACTACCAAACCAAAGGCGTCACCGTCAAAATCGGCAAGTCGCCCAAAGAGCCAAACTTCCAAAAAGACAACGACAAAGAAAAAGTAAGAAGGCGTGGTGACCGGTCAGGTAAGAAAACCGATTCCGGTCAACCAGATGGTTTAAGTCCTACATGGAACTCAAGAACTAACGGTGAAGGTCTAACAGGTGGTGCAGGTTTAGGTAACCAAACTTATAGTGAGAGTGAATGTTATAGTAACGCAAGTCCTGCTAGCACAGCAATGCCAGCAGGCGTCACACCAAATCCACTAAGTAGTGATTATGCTACTAAGAGAAAAGATTTTAAAAAGTTTAGAAAAGAAGCAATGGATGATCCTGGCACCGTAGATATGGGTGTTGGTGGTACTCTAGGTGGTGCATCAAATAAAGAACCATTGATAACACCAAATGATAACAAAATTCGTGCAACGGATGTAATTAAAAAGAAAAAGAAGAAATAACGGAGAACAAAATGTTTACAAAAACTAAAGTAAGTCAATCAATGTTGGATGCTGTTAATAAGGTTTTGGAAGAAAATAAGCGTCTAATCAATGATGCTGAAATTGATGAAACAGGCTTTCATAAGGCAGCACACGCAGCCAAAAAGTCTGGTCAAACACATTTTGAATTCCAAGGTAAAAAATATCCTGTTACTGCAAAATCTCATGCAGAAGCTATTGAAATGGACGAAGCAACTTCAGAAAAAGTACCTACTTCAACAGGTATGAAAGTATATGGTCACCGTTATGGTAACGCAGCTAAAGCACACCGTGACCAAACTAAACACTCAGTTGATGATGTTAAAGAACCTAAGAAAAAAGATATTGATAAAGAAAAAGATGCACACCTTTATGTAAAAGATACTGGTCAACATAGAAATTATAAAGTCCATGCTGGAAAATATTTTTCTAATATGGATGACAATAAGCCAACAAAAGGTAAAGAAGAACCACGTTACAAGAATGAAGAAGTTAAAGTAAACGAAGAAGGTGATTGTGTTACTAAACCTGAAGCAAAAGATATTGCTAAAAAGGAAGTAAAAGGTCACGAAAAGAAAATGCACAAAGAAGGTTATTCTTTCAAAGACAAATTGGTTGAAACACTCCGCCGTTCTGATGTTCCTGCTTATCTCCGTAAAGCAAAAGGTGAGAAACCTTTGACACCAGATGAAGTTAAAGCACCAAAGAAAGATACAATCTCTCATTCAGACAATCTTGCTAAAGCACGCAACGAAGAAGTTGAATCCTTAGAAGAAAAGAATTGGATTGCTGGTGCAATCAAGAAACCTGGTGCTGAAACTGCTGCTGCACATAAAGCAGGTATGTCTGTTCAAGCATATGCACACAAACACGCACATGATTCTGGTAAAGAAGGTAAACGTGCTCGTTTGGCTATCACATTAAAGAAATTACACAAAGAAGATATTGAAGAAGTTGAATTAGATGAAATGATTAATGAAGTTTTATCTAAAGATGCTACAGCTGGTGATTGGATTCATGACTTTGTTCATTCTAAGAATCCTAAGTTTGCTGGTAAATCTAAAGCAGAACGTAAGAAGATGGCTTTGGGTGCTTACTACGGCAAACAAAACGAAGAAATGGTTAATGAAGCTGAAGTAGTAACCTCTCCAGCAAATTCAACCGAAGTTACTACCGATATGTTAAAAGGTCGTGTAAAAGGTGGCAAAGCAAATTCATTCAAGAGTTTTAAGTTACAATTAAAAACTGATGGTGAAATGAAAGCACCTGAAATCGAAAAGGGTGAGGATACTAGAGAGAAACAAAAGATTTCTACTAATCCTGGTCCGGTTGATATTAAATTGGATGACAAATTGACTGGCCCAACACCATACACACACTTCTCTGATGAACAACACATTACACATGAAGAAGTTAAACCTGTATTAAAACATATTCGTGATAAAGAAGAAACTAAACACGATAAAGAAATTGATGACTTCAAGAAGAAAGTGGTACAAGAAGGCAAAATGAAAGCCATGGCAACTGACAAGGATGAAGATGAAAGGCTTGGTTCTTGGCACAAAGAAACTCCATGGAAAGTTTCAAAAGGAACTGTAACAGATAAATCTGGTGCAAAACATACACCAATGTCCCGTGCAAAAGATTTGGCTCGTCAAGCATTCAAAAAAATTAAAAATGAAACAATGATGGGTAAAGCAGGTACTACATCTGAGAGTAAAAAGAAATGGTAAAAAAACTAAAAGAACTCCGTGTCAATTCTACTCCTGGTAGTAAATTTGGTACGGATCCTTTGAATCCTTGGAGTACCAAATCGGATATTACCGAGGCCTCAGAGCAAGAACTGTTACACAGATATTTAAAATCTAGGGGCATTAATCCACAGTTTGTTTCAAAACAAACTAAGATTGCTCATTCAAAATCTGGTGCATATCTTTCTTGGAGAAAGAACCATGAATTTGATGAATCTGTAACTACACAATCATCACCATTTGAAATTAAACGTAAAGAATTGAGAAAATCGGTTCAAGCACATAAGGTTCTTCCTTCTGATGTTTCATCTGATGGTATGCATACTGAAGCTAAAACCATTCAAGGTACTGCATTGGATAAGTTCCGTCAAGCTGCAGCCGAACGTGAAAAGAAACACTATGAGTTACAACAGAAACAATCCAAAGATGGTTCTGGTATGTCCTCTGCTATTGACCGTTTGGAAAAGCATTTGAATAAAGAAGAAGCTGAACAGATTGATGAAATCTCAAAATCTACATTGGCTTCTTATAAAGACAAGTCTACAGCCAGTCTTAAAAATGCTCAAGCAAACCGTGATGCCGCTGAACATGGTAAACATATGTCCAAAGGTTTTGCTGATTTACATAAGAAATCTGATGAGATTGCCAAGAAACGTGTTAAGGGACTCAAAGGTTACCTACAACGTAAAGTAGGCATGAAACCAGTAAGTGAAAATGTATTGGATTCACAAGCCGCAACCGAGGCACCAGTAGGTCCAGGTGAAATCTCTGCTGACCAACCATCTATGTACCGTAAAAAAGAACTATCCAAATCTGCTCGTATGATTAAGGCCTTATACAAGAAAAAAGGTATGTCAGAAGAAATGTATGATTGGGAGAAAGACGATAAGGCACAGTCTTATGGTAAGAAACCAAAGATTTCTAAACCAGAAGAAGATGGTAAAAAATCAGATGGAGATGATGCTAGGATTGTGGTGAGTGGTGGCAAAACATTAACTGGTGAACCAAGAGATACTATTGAGGTTGATCCATTTATGAAGAAACCTAAAACCAATGCACCGGATGACTTTGAGAAGCCAACCAGTAAAAAAGACCACTAATAAAAAAGATAAATAAAACATAAACCAAGGCTAATAAGGAGAAAAAAATGCCAGCATGGGGAAATACAGACAATCACAATCAAAAGCCAAAATGGCCTGCTGAGCGTGAAGTAAGACAAGTAGTTAGCTTAACAACAGCTAATACAACCGTTACAGGTAACACCGTAGTTACATTATCATACAATGATGGCGCACAAAATAACGTTGCTAACATTGGTGTTGCAGTAGGACAATATGTTTATTTTGTTTCTGGAACTGCTGGTAACGGTACTCCAGGATTCTTTGCATCTAATACACAAGTTGCTTCTATTAGCGGAAACAACGTAGTATTAACAAATGCATCATTTAACAATACTCCTGCAGGTGCCGTAGTTACTTTTGATAAAGCAATCAACTATGCACAATCTGGTAATAGTGCAATTAACTATAACCAAGACACAGTATTAGTTACTACAACTCGTTTGGCTAATGCCGTTTTTGCTGGTTCTTCACAATATAGCAATACTGCATTATCTATTTCTGGTGGTGCAGCTGCTCATGCTGGTTGGGTTAAAGCAACAACCGGTGTAGGTGGTCGTGCAGGTCGTGTTCAAACTGAAGTATTGGTTGCATTAGCAAACGCATCAGCAACTATTGCAGTTTCAGGAAATACAAGCAATTCGTTGACATATTACGCTGGCGTGTAATGTTTCGTTTTAACGAATTTGTAAGAAATGGCGGAGATGACCTAACAGTTATCTCCGTTTCTTCTCTTAACATAGAAGAAATTAACGAGGAACTTAATCATTCATTAAGTGAATCAAGTGTTAACCCATATCGTGAATGGGGAAATGCAACAAGAACATTATCGTTATTTGGAATTGACCTACCTAAGGTAGTATTTGAAGATTTGGATGAGGGTGAAGAAATTGTTATCCTCAATTGTGAAGGTACTGATTATTATTTTTATTACTGTTTTTATTTGAATGAAGAAGGTTCTTACGAATCATTCGCCACAGTAACAGACGAATCAGGATTGGAAGAACTACTAAAAGAAGAATAATAATGTTTGATGATTTGAGTGAAGAAAATTTTATGTTATATGCGATGAAGTCTTACACTTCTCCACATTGCGTAATGTCAGAATTTGAAGGAGATATTAAGAGAACCAAATATTTGAAACGGTTGTTTCGTAGATATAAGGTTACTAAAACTCTTAAAGAAAGATTGATACTTAACCACATCATTCTATTAAACAATGTTTTTGGTCCAGAAGTGACCGCAAGAATATTGTTTTATAGGATAGATGAACGAGATTATGATATTTTGAAAACCTTTTTGTTATATTTAAATATACTGCCTGAAGTAATTCGAGGCATTAATGGTAAAACAATTAAAACAACCGATATTCCGGTTGATATGAATATCGCAGAGATACTAAGGCAAATATGAGAACATTCAAACAATACGTTGATGAAAAATGTTGGACTGGATACAAACCAGTTCCTGGTAAAAAACCGTATTCTAAAGGTTCTTGTCAAAAAGAAGATACAGAACTCCAAATCGAACTCTATGAGTTAGATGAAGATTTTGAATATACTCATGTTGTAGAAGCAATTGATGAAGATGGAGAAACAATTGATTTGTTCCTTGTTGCTGAATCTGATGAAGAAGCAGAACTACAAGCAAGATTGATTGAAACTGCCGCATGGCAACGTAAAGCAGGCAAAGACCCTAAAGGTGGTTTAAATCGTAAAGGTATTGCTTCTTATCGTAGAGAACATCCTGGTTCAAAACTGTCTATGGCAGTTACAACAAAACCTTCTAAATTAAAAAAAGGAAGTAAAGCAGCTAATCGCCGTAAATCATTTTGTGCTCGTATGGGTGGAATGAAGAAGCGTTTAACATCAGCAAAAACTGCTCGTGATCCAGATTCAAGAATTAATAAAGCTTTAAGAAAGTGGCATTGCTAATGAAAAAATTTAAACATTTCGTAGAACAAGTTAAAAAACCAACAGGCAAATTAAAAGATGCTTGTTGGACTGGTTATACTGCCGTTGGAACAAAAGAAAAGAATGGCAGAACTGTTCCTAATTGTGTGCCAGTTAAAGAAGAAAAAGATGATGTTGGTGAAATGATTAAAGATAAGTTGCGTATCATTATTCATAATGCTGAAAAAATGCATGAAGAATTAAAAGATACTGACGATTTACCAGAATGGGTAAAATCTAAAATCACTTTAGCACAAGATTATGTTTCTACTGCTTACGATTACACTTGCGGTACACATGATTTAAAAGAAGATGGCATGGGTGGTGGTGCTGTTGCGGCCGCTCCAACCAATGTAGTCGGTGGTGGTGCAATTGCCGGCACAGGTGGTAAAGGTGGAGAACCTGGTGTTGATTTAAGAAGAAGAAAGAAAGCGCATAACCCTGTGATGGGTATGGTTCATCGTAAACCTCCAAAGATTTAATTATGTGGTACTTGTCATTTATTCCTGATTCTTTACTACATTGGTTTGTTCACGGTGTTGTTCTACTTGGTATTTTACTAAGTATATTGGGTATCTTTGCAAAAGAAATTCCTACAATCAGACCATACGGTTATATTGCTAAAATAGTTGGCATCGTATTATTTGCATTGGGTATTTACTTTGAAGGTGGTTATGGTGTAGAAATGACTTGGCGTGCCAAAGTGGAAGAATTTCAAGCAAAGATTGCTATAGCTGAACAACAATCAAAAGATGCTAACAAAGCTTTAGATGATAAACTGAGTAATAATAGAAGTATGATTAAGGATAGAGTAAATGCAAACAACAAAGCTATTGAAGATAACCGTGCTCGCATCAATGCTGACTGCCGTGTTAATGACATTGCCTGGATGCTCTACAATCGTTCCCTCGAAAATAGAGTTTCCGGAAGCTCCGTCACAGTTACAGGAGAAAGCACCGGAACTAAAGCCAGTACCGGCAGATAAAAAACAATTTACTGATTTACTTGAAAACGTAAATGAGAATTACGGTTCATACTATGACATCCGTGAGAAGTATAATGCTTGGATTGAGTGGTACAACACACAAAAAAGAATCTTTGAGGGTATAAAATGAAAAAATTAATTTTGATTTGCTTAGTTGCATTACTTCCTGGATGTGCAGTATGGGACATCTATACACAATCCAAATATGACACCAATGAATACAAATTGGTTACTAAGGTAAGAACACTTGCACAAACATCAAAAGGATGTGATGCAGAATCCGTTAAACAATTGTATTTCACAACATTACAATTGAATAACTTTAGTGAATATTTAAATGGCAACAATAAAAAGAGTGTTGAGATGAATACTGGATTGTTGAATATCGTAAAAGAATTATACGAGAAACAACAACCTATTGCACCAATGTATTGCAACGCCAAACTAAATATTATTGAAATTTCTGCCGAATCAATCCAAAAAGTTATGGGGACAAAACCAAGATGAGCCAAATACAACAGTTAGCTGCACTCGCACAACAATACCAAGAAGCTTATCAGTCTGGTCAATTATCTCCACAAGACTACAAAGAATTGGTTGAAAACTTAAACATTGCTGGTAACATTGAAGCTAATGCTGAAGAACTTCAACAAGACCAAATGTGTTATCAAATTTTAATGGGCGCCGTTGCTTTGGCACAGGCTGCCGGTTCATTCTAGGACTAAATTATGACTTTAGAACAATTTCAAGCCATTGTTGGTAATAATCCTTATGCAGAGCATTGGGTTGAAGCATTGAACAAATGCTGGGCTGATTATGACATTACTACACCATTACGTCAAGCTGCATTTATGGGTGAGTGCTGTGTTGAATCTGCCAAATTTACTGCAATTCAAGAAAACTTAAACTATCGTGCTACATCACTACACGCACAATGGAAATCACATTTTCCAACAATGGAAATTGCACAACAATACGAACATAAACCAGAAATGATTGCCAACCGTGCATATGAAAATCGTATGGGCAACGGACCAGAATCATCAGGTGATGGTTGGAGATTCCGTGGTAAAGGATTGATTCAATTAACTGGTCGTGATAACTACCAAGGTTTTGCCGATTCTTTAGGAATGAGTATTGATGATGCAGCTGCATATCTTGACACATTTGAAGGTTGTGTTCAGTCTGCTTGTTATTTTTGGGAATCACACAATTTAAATGCTTTGGCAGACAATGGTGATATTGACCGCATTTCACATATTATTAATGGTGGTTCATTGGGTCTTGATGAAAGACGCCATTTCTATCAACACGCTTTACAAGTATTGGGCGCATAATGTCAAATCAAGTAGAAGAAAAAGAAGAAAAAACCGATACGGCTTGGATGCAACAATTATGGCGTCCAATGATGGGTTGGATGTATATGTTAATCTGTCTAGCCGACATGATGGTATTTCCAGTATTGTGGGCTCTATGGCAAGGTTTTAACCATGTACCTATCACACAATGGAATCCATTAACATTACAAGGTGCAGGATTATTCCATATCGCCATGGGTGCGGTTTTAGGTATCGCTGCATTTGGTAGAACACAAGAAAAACTTGCAGGTACCGCAGCCAATCCAACAGCTACTACACAGAACATCAATATGACTGGTAATGTATCAGGTGGTTATGGTAGTATTGGTGCTACCAACATGAATAATAGCATGGTTACTCCATCACCATACGGAGCAACACCAATGAATTCACCATACGGTGCATCTCCTATGGCACCTAATACAATGGGTGGTTTTGCTAGACCTGTTGCACCAGCACCAACATTTACGCCACCTATGGTTGCACCTCCTACTTCCTCTAAATCAGTAGTACCACAAACAGGATTCCCACCATTATGAAAAAATCACTACTAATCATTCTAGCCACTTTTTCTGTTACAGCTTTTGCTGGTGGAGAAATCCAAAAGGTTTGCCACGAAAAAAATGGTAAACAAGTTTGCAAAAACGTAAAGGTACACAAAGCTATTGCTGATGCTACGGCAGTACCAGTTAAGAAGAAGTAATGTCTGACGATTTATCAGAAATCAAAGTTGATGTCGGTGTTTTAAAGACACAGGTATTGACTTTATCTGCACTTTGCAATAAAATGGACCAGGTTATCGAAAAACTTGTGGACCAACACGACCGCCATATCAATGGTGTATATTCTCAAATGGACAAAAGAAGATTAGAAACGGAAGCCGATATGAGTGAAATTGATGACCGTATCGATACCGTTTTAGAAAAGTTACAAGAATCTGAAGTGCGTATAATGGCTGAGATTCAAGGATTAAAAGAAGCTATGGCCAAACATAGTGAAAGTTCCAAACTTCAATTTGAAAAATTAAACCAATGGAAGTGGATGATTGCCGGTGGTATACTTGTTATATCGTGGTTGTTTTCTCACACAAACATTGATACAATAGTCAAGACATTACATTAACTATTAATTTGGTATTTTTATATTATGAGCGTTTTTATTGACAGGTCTTTCCTGTTGCAGGTTTCTCCTAAGTTGCAGAGGTTCACTCGTAAAAAAGATGACCTCTATAACTTCCGTTGCCCTATCTGTGGCGATTCACAAAAAAATAAAACTAAAGCTCGTGGTTTTGTTTTTCGTAAGAAGAACGACTACTTCTATATGTGCCATAACTGTGGCATATCCACAACTTTTTATAATTTCCTAAAACAAGTGGATCCAAACTTGTTGAAAGAATATCAACTTGAGAGGTACAAAAATGGTGAAACGGGTAACAACAACTATCCGAAACCTGAGTTTGAGGAGTTCAAAACGGAAAAACCGGTCTTTAAGAAGTCATTGGAACTACCAACAATTGAATCTTTACCAGAAGCGCATTTTGCTAAGAACTATGTTCAGCAAAGACGGATTCCGGAGACCGTTTGGTCGGAATTATATTATGCGGAAGATTTCGCAACCTTCATACAAGATTTGGGGATTGAGAAAGAAGGACTTCACAAGGAAGACAAGCGACTCGTCATACCGTTTTATAATCAAGAGAAGGAACTCGTGGCTGTCCAGGGTCGCTCTTTGGGTGAATCGAAACTCCGGTATATCACACTAAAGTTACATGATGATAATAAAAAGATTTATGGACTGGATAAAATAGACCAGGAAAAGCCAATTTATGTTGTTGAAGGTCCTATTGATTCTATGTTCCTAGAAAATGCAGTAGCAACAGCAGACAGTAATTTAGAATCGATTGTGGACACTTTGGACAAGTCCAAGGTGGTTTTAATCTTTGACAACGAACCTCGTAACAAAGAAATCGTTAATAAGTTGGAACACGCCATAGACAATCATTTTAATGTAGTCATTTGGCCAGAATTTATGCAAGAAAAAGATATCAATGATATGGTTCTTGCTGATTTTTCACCAGACGAAATTCAAGATATTATAGATAAAAATACCTTCTTAAATTTGAGGGCTAAAATGGAATTTGTGAATTGGAAAAAGATTTAAAATATGTATTAGGAATTAACAGACATCATAATGGTTCAGTATGTTTACTTGAAGATGGTGAAATTGTATATCACCTTGAAGAAGAAAGATTAAGTAGACTTAAAACAGACCATGCTCCATTATTGTCTGTTATTAAGACTAAAGAATTCGCACAACAAATTGATATTGTTGGTTCAGTTGGTTTTCATGATTTGGTTAATATGGATGAAGGCCTTACAAAACCTTTAAGTGTTTATGATGCATTACTATATAAAATTTCAAAAATAAAGGATTATCCTCCACACGAATCTTATTTTAGAGGTCACCATCTATCTCATGCATCAATAGCTTTTTATAATTCTGGTTTTACTGATGCTGTTTGTGTTGTTGTTGACGGAAATGGATCTAGTTTAGGAAACTTTAAAGAAACAGAATCAATATTTACTGCAAGTTATCCAGCAGATTTTAAATGTTTGTATAAAAGAGGTTTTAGTGATGATGTTTCTACAATACAGAATGAAGTATTAGAAACATCCAACAGAATGAGTGTTGGACATATATTTGAAGCATTATGTAAGCATTATGGTTTTGAGTGGCATGAAGCTGGTAAAGTAATGGGTTTATCTGCATATGGTAAACCTAATAAAAATTTACCAAAAATTCTTATTGATGGTCGTGCAAATCCTGAAATGTTTAAAGGTCGTAAATTCATATACAAATATGAAACAACATTTCAAAATAAGGCTGACATTGCCTATGCAGCACAAAAAGAATGTCAAGAGTATGTTACATCATTTATACTCAAAGCGATTGATTTAAGCAAAAATAAAAACGTCTGTCTTTCTGGAGGGTTTTTTCTAAACTGCGTAGCAAATTACGAATATTTAAAACATTTACCAGAAGGAACAAATTTATATGTTGAACCAATTTCTGGTGATGCTGGTTTATCAATTGGTGTTGCAAAACATATTTGGCACTCCAAAACAGGTGATACTACAAAAAGAGAACTTAAATCTTTATATTGTGGACCAAAACCAAATTTAAATATTCCAAACCAGTTAGGTAAAAAAGTTACTCCGCATGATGTAGCTAAATTGTTACAAGAAGGTAAAGTTGTTGCAATTTTTCAAGGTCGTTCCGAAGCAGGACCTAGAGCATTAGGTAATAGAAGTATTTTATTTAATCCGTCTATTAAAAACGGAAAAGATATTATCAATAAAGTAAAAAGAAGGGAATCTTTCAGACCTTTCGCTGGTACCATTTTGTTGGAAAAGGTACATGAATGGTTTGATATGAGGGGTCTAAAAGAATCACCTTTTATGATGTTTGCTGTAAATTGTCTTGAAGATAAGAAAGATATGATACCATCTATTGTTCACGTTGATGGTACTTGTAGAATACAAACGCTTTCTTTTGAGCAAAATGTATGTTATTATAACCTCATTAAAGCATTTGAGGATTTAACTGGCATACCAATTTTGTTTAATACATCATTTAATTTGGCCGGTGATCCTTTGGTAGAAACTTTGGAGGAAGCAATACATACTATTAACAATTCAGAAATTGATTGTTTGTATATTCCAGAAAAAGAATTATTAATTTTTAAACAACAATAACAACAATAAGGTGAACATGGAATACCTAGGAATTAACATAGACTTAACCAGAGATGAATTATTTGATGAACTTGGAATTAAAAGATTACAAGAATCATATATGCGAGAAGATGAAACCTCACCTCAACATCGTTTCGCATTTGTATCAAAAGCATTTGGATCTAATAATGAACACGCACAAAGACTTTACGAATATTCTAGCAAGCATTGGCTCTCTTATTCTACTCCCATTCTCTCTTTTGGTCGTAGCAAGCGTGGGATGCCTATATCTTGTTTCCTTAACTTTATTGAAGATACTGCGGAGGGATTAGTTGATAACCTTTCTGAAACTAATTGGCTTAGTATGCTTGGTGGTGGGGTTGGTATTGGCTTTGGTATCCGTTCTGCTGACGATAAATCTACTGGTGTTATGCCGCACCTCAAAATATACGATGCTTCATCGCTCGCTTATCGTCAAGGAAGGACAAGACGGGGTAGCTATGCTGCTTATCTCGACATTAGCCATCCTGATATTATTGCTTTTTTAGAAATGCGTAAACCAACGGGTGATCCTAATGTCCGTTGTTTAAATTTACACCACGGTATTAACATTACTGATGACTTCATGCATATCATTGAAAAGTGTATGTTGGATCCTGAAGCAAAAGATGATTGGAATTTAATTGATCCAGCATCAAATGAAATTCGTGAAACTGTATCAGCTAGACATCTGTGGCAACAAATTTTAGAATTGCGTATGCATACAGGTGAACCATACATTCACTTTATTGATACTAGTAATCGTGAACTACCAAAATGGTTAAAAGATAAAGGTTTGAAAGTTCACCAATCAAACCTATGTTCTGAAATTATTTTGCCAACTAATGAACAACGAACAGCGGTATGTTGTTTATCAAGTTTGAACTTGGAGACCTATGATGAATGGAAAAATGATAAGCAGTTTCTTAAAGACGTTGCTGAAATGCTCGATAATGTGCTTCAGTATTTTATTGATAACGCACCTGATACCATCGGAAGAGCAAAATATTCTGCTCAACGTGAGCGTAGCATTGGCATTGGCGCTCTTGGGTTTCATGCTTACTTACAACGCAATGGAATTGCTTTCGAAGGCGTCATGGCGAAAGTGGCGAACAACAGAATCTTCAAAACAATTAAAGAGGGATTAGATGCAGCAAATCTTAAATTGGGTACCGAAAGAGGTGAAGCTCCTGATGCAGTTGGTACTGGTCGTAGGTTTAGTCATGTTATGGCTATTGCTCCCAATGCTTCTTCTTCCATTATCATGGGGAATACTAGTCCTTCTATTGAACCTTACCGTGCCAACGCTTATAGGCAAGATACTCTTTCGGGTTCTTTCTTAAACAAGAATCGTTGGTTAGACAAAATACTGAAAGAAAAATTACCAAATGAGCAAGATTATATGGATGCTTGGAGTTCTATTATTGCTAATGATGGTTCTTGTCAGCACCTTGATATACTCTCTGAGGCAGAACGTGACGTTTTCAAAACATCAATGGAAATCGACCAGCGTTGGGTTATTGATTTGGCTGCGGACCGTCAAGCGTATATTGACCAAGCGCAATCGTTAAACCTTTTCTTTAGACCAGATGCTCACATCAAGTATATTCACGCCATTCATTTTATGGCATGGAAAAAAGGATTGAAAACTCTATACTATTGCCGTTCTGAAAAAATTGGTAAAGCAGATAAAGTTTCCAAAAAGATTGAACGTAATGTCATTAAAGAATTGGATATGACACAAATTGCACAAGGAAATGATTGTATCGCTTGTGAAGGTTAATTTATGAGAATTATGGGTATCAGTCCGTTTCATGATAGTTCAGTTGCTGTCTATTCTGAAAACGGACTAGAATTTTATAGTAAAGAAGAAAGAATTACTCGTAAAAAGAGGCAACCTCTACCCATAAATTCCGTAAACTTAGCTATTGAAAATGTTGGTAAAATTGACCTTGTGGTTATTGCTGCACCAACAAAAACCGAACAGAACGATGTAATTATAAACTATGTAAAAAATAAACTTGATTGTGAAATTGTTGATATGAGTAGTCGGCATCATCAACAACACGCTAGTTTGGCATTTTACAATAGTGGTTTTGAAGAAGCATTGGTGTTTGTCGTTGATAGGAGTGGTTCTTTATTGATTGATGAAAATAACAATCGATACGGTAGAGAATCGGAAACAGTTTTTAAAGTTTCTTATCCCAGTAATTTTGAATGTTTACAAAAAAACTATTGGTTGTTTAATGTTGGTATTGATATTAGTCCTGAAGTAAATCAACTAATAAAAAAAATAAATCAACCAAATTATAATTACAAGTCTTGTTTTGGTATAGTAAAGGTATATGAAACAGCAACAACACTTATTGGCCAAAATAGTTTAGAGAATGGAAAAACTATGGGTCTATCAGCCTATGGTGATAGAAGTAAATTAGTTCCGTTGTTTAGAGAAAAATATTTTCCAATAGATTATTTGTTTAGTCATGATTATAAAGATTTTAATAAACAAGATACTCCAGCAATAAATCTTAATTTAAATCGTTATTCAACCAAAGAAGTAACTAAAGATAATTACCAAATTTATGCCGATTATGCTTTAAATGTTCAGATTGAAACTCAAGAAGCTTTAGTAAACTTAATTAAAGAACATTTGGATAAGACTGGTGTAAAGAAGGTCTGCATCACAGGAGGTTATGGATTAAACATAGTTGCAAACTCATATCTTGTCAATAAATTTCCTGATATTCAATTTTACTTTGAACCATTGGCAGATGATTCTGGTAATTCAATTGGTGCAGCGATGTATGAATATCATAGAATAACTCAAGATACCACTATAAAAAAGATAGAACACACCTTTATTAATGGTGTAGAACACGATATTAGATTTCTGGTTGATATTGGTGAATTTAAAGATATTGAAGATATAGTTGATTTACTGGTTGACCAAAATAGTGTGGCTGTGTATGATGGTTTAGCTGAATCTGGACCTAGAGCATTAGGTCATAGGTCTATTCTATTTGATGCCAGAAATCCTGATGCAAAAGATATTGTTAATAAAATTAAGAATAGAGAATGGTATAGACCATTTGCAGCAATGATTCTAAAAGAAGATTTGCATGAGTATTTTGAAAAGGTTGGTAATTTAGAAGAATGTCCATTTATGACATTATCATACACAGTTAAACCTGAGAAGAAAGATTTAATCTCAGGTGTGGTTCATGTTGATAATACAACAAGGATACAAACAGTAACAGAAAAAGATGGGATAATTTGGGAAATACTTAAACAGTTCAAAGAAAAAACTGGATGTCCATTACTATTGAATACCAGTTTTAACTTGGCTGGAGAACCATTGGTCGAAACACCAGAAGAAGCACTACATACTTTAAATAACTCAAGTTTAAATTGTGTTTGGTTTCCACAAATTAAAAGATTGATTAAGAATGACTAATATTATTGATAAAGAACAATTAATGCTTTTTCCTACGATTATATCAAAAGGGAAAGTAGACAATGATGAACTTTTGGAAAATTTAAAGAAGTCCGTCACCGATTTAAAGATAAAGGGTGAAGGTGAATTTTCTTATGAAAAAGAACAATTTGAAACTTGGGATAATCTTCATGAGAAGCCAGAATTTAAAGAAGTTTCTGATTTGATTTTAGAAGTAACCAATGAGTTGTTAGACCAACAAGGTTTAATTAGAGATTCGCATTACATATCAAATATGTGGGCAACATCAACAAACAGAAACTTCTTCCATGCAATGCATGGTCATCCAAATTGTTTTATGTCCGGTATATTATATTTAAATGCACCAGAAGGTTGTGGTAAATTAGCGTATATGGATCCTAGACCAGTAACATCGGTCTTACAATATAATTACACAGAAAGAAACCATTACAATTCAAATCGACACTATATTAAACCAGGAAAAGGAGTAATACTTTTTTGGCCACATTGGTTGTTACATATGGTTGAAAGGCACACCGATGATTTTACAGGTAAAGAAGATAGAATGATGATTGCTTTCAATATTATGGTAAAAGCAGATATTAAAATTAAAACAGCAAAATTAAGGATTTAAATGATTAAGAAATTAGACACAAAGGTAACAGATGAACGCACATACTTTAAGCCTTTTAATTATCCTTGGGCTTATGATGCATGGCTTAAGCATGAGCAATCTCATTGGTTACATACCGAAGTTCCAATGTTGGAAGATGTTAAAGACTGGAAAAAGAAACTTACTAAAGAGGAGAAACAATTTCTCACTCATATCTTTAGGTTCTTTACACAAGGAGACATTGACGTTGCTGGCGGTTATGTTAATAATTATTTACCTTATTTCCCACAACCCGAAATACGCATGATGCTTCTCGGTTTCGCTGCCAGAGAAGCCTTACACATTGCTGCTTACTCACACCTCATCGAAACGCTTGGTCTACCTGAAACCATGTATAATGAGTTTATGCAGTATCAGGAGATGAAAGAGAAACACGATTACATTTTGAATATTTCTGGTCAGAATACTACCAAAGAAAACACAGCCACACATATTGCAGTATTCTCCGCATTTACTGAAGGTATGCAGTTGTTTAGTTCATTCATTATGTTACTAAACTTTCCACGCCATGGTAAGATGAAAGGCATGGGTCAAATTGTTACTTGGTCTATTGTTGATGAAACTCAACACACCGAGAATATGATTAAATTGTTTAGAACATACATAGAAGAAAATCGTGAAATTTGGAACGATGAATTAAAATCTCGTCTTTATGTTATTGCAGAGAAGATGGTAGAGTTGGAAGATAAATTTATCGATTTGGCTTTTGCTATGGGTGCAATGGAAGAATTATCAGCTGAAGAAGTTAAGAAATATATTCGTTACATTGCTGACCGTAGATTGATTTCTTTAGGCCTAAAAGGACAGTTTAAAGTAAAACGTAATCCTTTACCATGGGTTGAAGAAATGATTAATGCACCAACACATACAAACTTTTTTGAGAATCGTGCCACAGACTATGCAAAAGGCGCTTTATCTGGAGATTGGTCTGACGTTTGGGCTCACTAGGATTTTATTATGTCTTTGATATACAGAAGTGAATCTGGAAAACTAGAAAAATATGGATACACTATTCCTGGACCATTTGGTATAGATTATGTTGCCAAATTTTGGTTAAGTGATGTTGAAGATAGAGATTTTTCTTATATGTTAAAGTGGTGTGAAGATAATGTTGCTTGGGAAGAAAATAATGATGGTAAAATGTGGACAAAGTATAACTGTTTCACATTTGACCATCCATCAATAGAAAAATTGAAAAAGAACATATACAAAGAGTATCTTGATTTTATGGATGAACTAGGTGAAGAACCTGAAGAAATTTATATAAACGGATGGTTTAATGTTTTTAATATAAATCAAGGCCAAGGAATACATTATCACAATTTTAATGAATCTTCATATCTAAGTGGAGTTGTTGTATTAACCGAAGGAAACACTTCAACTGATTTTCTAACACCTGCAAGACCTGAAATTGTTCCAAATTTTAATAAACCTTTACACAATTTGGTTAAAGTAAATAATTTTAAGGGGTCTTTATTATTTTTTCCACAATGGACATATCATTTTGTTGATAAATTAAAAGATGATATAACAAGAGTTACAATTGGTTTTGATATATTTACAAAAAATGGTATGGAAAAAGTAAAAACAGAATTTGAAAAAGACCATATGTATAACAGAGCTATTAAGTTGTCCCCATAAGAAAGATAAAAATGACAAATAAAATACTATCAGGTGAATGCCTGAATTGCGAATCAACCTACACGGTGGAATTTATGGAAGAAATGGTCTCACAGGAATTACCAGAACATTGTCCCTTTTGTGGCGAAATTATCGAAGAATTATCCGAAGAATATATAGAGGATGATGAAGATGATTTGGACAAAGAGGAATGGGAATAAACTGGACTTATAATGAAGTAGAATTTACGGAAGACTTGATTGGTGATAATTACGGGTTCGTGTATCAAATAACCAATTTGACGAATGGTAGAAAATACATAGGCAAGAAATTTTTTTATTCTGCCAAAACCAAACAAGTCAAAGGTAAACGTAAAAAAGTAAAAGTACCAAGCGATTGGCAAACTTACTATGGAAGTAGTGCCGAACTGGCTAAAGATGTGTTATCATTAGGGAATGAAAACTTCACTAGAGAAATATTACATCTTTGCCGTTCAAAAGGTGAATGTGGTTATCTCGAAGCAAAAGAGCAATTTATCCGTGGTGCGCTGGAAACAGATGCGTATTACAATACATGGATAATGGTAAGAGTTAGAAAATCACACATCAAGGACTATAATGCTAGACTACTTAAAGGTTCTTCAGAACCAAGGACATGACGCCTTCTTTTTTTTACCGGGACCAAAAAAGGATACAATACACCTAGAAGGTGCTTCATATAAAGAAGCAGGTGAAAATATAGGCAATTCAGAAATGGGCAACGCTTACCACGTTATTCTTTTTAAAGAAGATACTGAGGGTGAGTTGGTAGATATTGATATGTTCGATGCCATTTTTATGGATCCGCTGGAATATATGTCAGGACTAATACCGTCTGGTATTTTTGGTATTATGGCTCGCAAAACTACCACTTCAAATGACTTCATCCAAAGAACATTTGACAAATTGCAAAGTGTATGATATAATGGTCTCTTAATTGAAACTATTGAAAGTTTGTTATGGTACTCATAGATTTAAACCAAGTATTACTCGCTGGTCTTATGGCTCAAATTGCCAATCAAAAAGGCAAATTGGATGAAGATTTAATTCGTCATATGATTCTTAACATTATTAGGACACACGTTAAGAATTTCAAAAAAGAATATGGTGAAATTGTATTGTGTTGTGACAATCGTAAATATTGGCGCAAAGAATACTTTCCTTTCTATAAGGCAAACCGTAAGAAAACCCGTGATAAATCCGATTTAGATTGGCATCTTATTTTTGATATGTTGGCCAAATTTAAGGTGGAACTCAAAGAAAACTTCCCATATAAAATAATCGATGTTGAGGGCGCTGAAGCAGATGATATTATTGGTACATTGGCACCAAGATTTGCACCACACCAACCAGTATTGATTTTATCAAGTGATGGCGACTTCTTACAGTTACAAAATTATAAAGGTGTAAAACAATATAATCCATCACAAAAGAAATATGTGGTATCTGAGAATCCAATCATGGATTTAAAAGAGAAGATTATTCGTGGTGATAAAGGTGATGGTATTCCAAATATCTTCTCACCTAGTGATTGTTTTGTTCGTGACCTAAGACAGAAACCAATCACCAAAGGTACATTAGAGAAATTGATGCAGGAAAGTTACCTAGAACAGGATGAAACGACCAAGGCCAATTATATGCGTAATGCAACATTAATTGACTTGACTTTCATTCCGGTTGAAATTAAAGAAGCAATTATAAATACCTATGAAGAAACAAAGCCAGCATCTAGGCAGAAGTTATTGAATTATTTTATGGAACATAAACTGAAAAACTTACTGGAAGTGATAGAGGATTTTTAATGAAAAATATATATGAAATTTTTGATGAATTTGAAGAAGCAAAGAATAAAAAACAAAGGATGGCGGTAATTGAAAAGAACCTTTCAAAAGCATTGGTTCAAGTATTAGAGCTAGCTTTTCATCCAGATAAACAATGGTTGATTACAGAATTTCCTGCTGAATATAAGATTACAGAATCGAATAAAATTCCTGGTCTTTCACAATGCCAGTTGTCTACGGAAATTCGTAAACTATATTTGTTTGAAAAAGGTAATCCTTCAGCAGAAGCATTAACGGAACAAAAAAGAAAACAGTTACTTTTACAACTAATTGAATCAATTGAACCCCGTGAAGCAGAAGTTGTTATTGGTATTCTTAAAAAAGATTTAGGCGTAAAAGGTTTGGACTATAAATTTGTTAAAGAGGCATTTCCACAACTATTACCATAATGCACGAAAAAGATAGAATAATAATAGCTACAGGTAATTATGATCCACTTTCACTTGAAGAATTACATTTTCTAAAAAAATGTAAGAGTAAAGGTGACTGGCTTGTGGTTGGTATACATTCTGATTGGTACATGATGTGGTCACAAGGTGGATTTGTTCAAAATTATGAAACTCGCCGAGAAATTATTAAATCTTTAGATTGTGTTGATGAAATATTCTCATTTAATGATTCGGATGGTACAATCATTCAATTATTAAAACTTGTAAAAATTTGTTATCCTCATTCTGATATAACCTATGTTTCGGAAGAAGATATGCATAATATGCCTGAAGCTAAAATTAAAGGCATAAATTTTGAAACCATGAAATAGGAGTTGTAAGTGACTAAGTTTGTAGGTAAGTTCCGCAAGAACAAGGAGTATAATGATGATTATGCTTATACACCTAAAAGAAGTAAAAATGAACACGCAGAAATTAAAAAAATTCTGACTCAACACGAAGAAGAATTGGAATATGAATATGACGATTATACCGATGATGTGGTAGAAAAGCAAGTTTACCACAAATAATCGTGATTTTCAGCATAAGTAGGTATGTCCGCCTTTGAAATAAGGTAATGTTGTTTCCATACAACACCATAGCTTGACATACAGCTTTACCTGTATTATAATGGATTCTTCACATGGAGAATTCTTTATATGATATACGGTTACATTCCAAAATCTAAACCAAAAAAACTAACTAAAGCTCAACAAGAGCAAAAAGTAGAGTGGTTGGCTGCTATCAATAAATTATCTTCAAAACGGTATTCTAATTCACCTGTTGTCAAAACAAAGTTACCATTAAAATCGGTGGCTTCCTTTCACAGAGAAACTCCAAAAATTGAATCCTTGGATACAGGTTTTGTAGCTTGCACAAAAAGATTCCAAAATACTTATACAGGTGATAAAATTAAAGGTATTGGTACAATGCATAAATCAAATGCTGTACCAGTTTTTACAGATAATGAAGCAAAAGATATAGCGAGTATGAGAAGATGATTACAAGAGAAGAATGGGAAGATTACGAAGATTATCTCATGGACTTAACAGATGAAGAATTAAAAATTGAATTGGCTTGGTTAGAATCTGTTGGTACTGCTAAAATAAACGGTTCGACTGTAACTAGTGTTCCAAACTACGAATTACACTAATTATGCCTGAATCTTTTATTTTTACCGATTACATTGA
>Ga0207959_1000122_pt1 | contig 21917 bp, 42 predicted proteins | sample CryBogCBH20Aug07_FD_184609 | JGI IMG/M metagenome (GOLD analysis project Ga0207959, IMG submission 184609) | Freshwater microbial communities from Crystal Bog, Wisconsin, USA - CBH20Aug07 (SPAdes) (version 2) | ecosystem: Environmental > Aquatic > Freshwater > Lake | place: Crystal Bog... | reverse complement strand
AACGATACATTCTGAGTGGTTGGATAACCATTAGAAACAGTATAAACAGATGGAAAATTATTAACAGACACTACAACATTAGAAGTAATACCAGAAACATTACCAATTAGATTAACTGACTGATTAGAAAACGATACATTCTGAGTTACTGGAAAATTATTAACAAAAGCTGTTACGTTTGATCCTAATACTAAATTACCACTAGTAACAACAACATTACCGCCAATTGGCATATAAGGAACATTAAGAATTCCGCTGTTACCAACTTCAACTAAATGAACATGAACCGGATCTGCCGGAGAACTATTTACAACGATTGTATTAGGAACATTTACGTTGATAGAACCATTTGCTGTAATATTAACGTTAGAGCTACCAAGTGTAACTGGTAAAGGATTAGTATTGCTTACGATCATGCCGTTAGGCGTAGCGAGCATCTGAGCTTCAAACAGAGTCTTATTAAATGTCTGGAATGAACCGTTAGCAGAGTTATAAGTTGCCATTATTTTTTCCTAAACTTTGTTAAACCTGATTGGACGTCTTTCATCATAGCATCTTTTTGCGCAGGAGTCATTGAACTTGGTGCCATAGAATGAAATTCTTTTTTATCATTAGCAGCTGCAGCTTCTCTCATTTTTGTTCCGGAAATGCTTGATAAGCCAGACTTACCGTCTCTCTCGCCAGCAGAAGAAACTTCTATATTGTCAAAGTTATATTCTCCATGCGGACCTTTTTTACCATTATACTTATTAAGCAAATCTTGGTATTGTTTTACTCTATCAGCACCAGCAATAACTTTAAGGTGTTTCACTCCATCGCTATATGCCCTTGATGCATGATGTAGAATACTTGGTTCTTGTTTAGAAGAAGTTTTTATATTAGCATCAGGGAAAGCAGCTTTAGCGTGTTTTACTTTTTGTTCTGGCGTTAATGGATTCTTCTCATCATTAGTGTGAGAGAAAATAACTTCATGATCTCCATCTTGCTGAGCCATATTTATACCTTGTTCATGACCTTTTGAAATCGGTTGACCTCTACCCCACCATATAGTTCTTTTTTTAGGTTCATTTCCTTTTTGGAATTTACCTTGAGTTAGATTCATTTTAGCAAAACTATTTGGGCTATCTCTATCAACTAATTTAGAGGAGTTTCCTTGTTTATCAAACACAACTGCTCCTTCTGAGCCAGTTGTTTTACCATTAATAGTATGACTATAACGATTGTTTTTGTTCATAACACCAATAAGAACATTCTTAGCTTGTCTTAAATGATTATGCAACTCTAATGCTTTTTTGAAATGTTCTTTGTTTTTCATAACATGACCGACATCAGAAGCATGTTGTTGACCATGTTTATCTTTTGCCGCTTGTGTTTTCAGTTCTCCAACTTTTTTATTATGTCTTCCTGTTAAATGATCAACATATCCCTCAACAGATGGAGTTCCGTCGTTCCTTATCATATTATTAACATGCGCCTCAAGATTGACACCATGACCTTTCAGAGCGTCCATTCCTTCTGGTTTCATAGATGCGTATGATCTTTTGGCATTTTCCATATGTTGTATGAATGCTTTTTGTTCTTCCGCTGTATAGTTAGAAGGATTAATGTCTGACTTTGGGTTGATATTATTCACATCCGGATGATCTCTAAACTTACCACGTGTCCTGTCGTCCAAAGGTTCAGCGGACATTGATCCAAGATCACCTTTACCTTTGTATTGAGTATGAACAACAATACCAAACTTCTTTTTCATATTACGTCCTTCTGGGCTTTCCGAAGGAGCAGAATATGTAATTGTATTAGGAGTAATGCTAGTATGACCTTTTGAAGTTTTAGCATCTCCTTCTGTATGCATGATATCGCCTTGATAAACTCCACCATCACGTGGAATGATATTAGGAATATGATGCAATGCTGCTTTTAATTTAGTAACTAATCCAGGAGCATGACCGTGATTCTTTTCGATATCTTCATCGCTGAAATTTATCTTTGGGTTTTTATTAAAAGCAGACTTAGAAGCAACAAATGGTTGACCAGTTTTTGGATGAATGCCAAAAACTACTGAAGGAGAGCCATCGAATTTCGTTGAATCTTGAATATCAGGAACATGTTTACCGAGAAGTTTATTATGCATACCTAATAAATGCTTCTCTGCAGTTGCTGCACCTTCATGACCATTATGTATGATATGGTCTTCAACGTGGGTAAGATGTTTTAATTTCTTACCCTCTTCTTCTTGTTTCTTTTGTTCTGCTTCTAATAAAAATTCTCTAAAATTCATCGCTGTTCTCTGTTAGAATAAAAAGGAATACCACCAACTTCATGTGAGGCGTGTTTAGCCAAACCAATATCTGGACCTTCGCCTCTGTGTTGACCAAACTCACCTCTGTTAATAGGTTTGACTGTTTCGGGTGAAACAGGTTTTGGTGCAGTAACTTGTTTGAAACTTTTTACCTTTTTTGGCTTTGAAGGTTCTGCTGTTTCCAATTTGTTTGGCTGCATTTTTTGAGTTAATATTTTCTTAGGAATAGAAACAAGTTTGAATGAACCAGCTGAACCTTTAACTGGCCCTGAACCTGTTTTAAGAATTTGCTGAGCGACTGGTCTTTCTTTACCATTATAATCGCCAACGAATTGAGTATATATACCTGTTCCTTTTTTTACTCTTATGTTTTTGAAATTATTAAGATGTTCATCGGCCAAATTGTGCATATCTCCAACCTTTGAGATAGCAGAACCATCATCTTGAACATGACTATGTGCAACGATATGATGGATTTTAGTTTCTGGTGATACTTGACCTCTGATATATTCTCTTAGATCTTCATCAGAAAAAGAACCAAATCCTTTATCAAGATGTCTTGCCATTTTCTTTCTGGCTTCAACCGACATATCTTCAGCAGCTCTTGCTCTATTTGATTCTTCGCCTTTTGGCATAAAACCTTTGTTGCTGCCATGAATGGCTTTCCATTCTTTTCTTTCGTTGGCCTTTGCATCACGACCAACTTTATACTGTTCATGTTTTTGCGCAATTGTTCCAGTATATCCAACTTTATCTTCTATGTCTTTATGAAGATTCTTCTGAATATCAGTAAGCGTACCTGATTTTAATTTTGCTTTTTGTTCCAAAGAAGCAAGACCATCATTTCTATAATTTGGTTGTTCTTCTGTACCATATTTTGCAGAAACACCAACATGTTGTATTTTACCAGTCTTCTTATGCTTTGTAGTTAATATCAAGTCTGCATTTGAATTGGGATCTCGGATACCTGTTGTTTTTTCATGATCTCCTGCTTTTTTTACTGTATCTCTATTAGAAGTCCAATGAACATCAGAAATATCATGATCTTCATAACCGCTTTTTCTTAAATGATCCATAACAGATGCAGCTGTTTGTCTGGCATGACTATCTATCTCAGAGTAAGCTGCTGGATTCATTTTAGTTTTTAGTCTATCGTGAACTTGTTGTGGCGTCCCACCATATTCATCAGATTCAGATCTATGATGTTGAGGAAGAGTTCCTTTTGGATGCAAATATTTGGCTAGTAGAAGTTCATGAAGTTTACCTTTGTCGTCGCTTGCTTCAGAAGAACTAGCAGCAGCCATTTCAGTAATATAGGTTTCAAACTTTAACATTTCCACTTTCCTTTGGAGTTTTCGGCATCGCCGAAGTTGTTGTCACTACCACTTCACCAGTTTCAGGATCGTGCCTAACGTGGTGAGCATGGAATTCTACTTCGGGATGATGTTTTTTCAAAGAAATAAATTTGTTTAAATTTTCTTCAGAGTCATCATATAGGTGAACTTTTTTATATTTATTTTTGTTTATCTGGTCATGCATGATTGCAGCCTTTGCATCGGCTGCTTTCATAGGCAAATTACCTGCCCTTCTTACATGTATCTGACCAATATCAATACCATATTTTGACATATGATGAGCAAACTTCTTCTTATCATCCAAATCGGATCTTGCAGTCAAGATCTCTACGTTTTTGTTATTCTTATGTATTGCTTTCAATTTAGCAATCATTTTTCTTATAGGACGAGCATGGGTCCCAAAAGCGTCAGAGCTTCTGAATTCTCTAAAATCATATGAGTGATTGTCAGGAAGGTCGTGTGTATTAAATTCTTGATTGGTAAGAGTTCTTACTCTATTACCTTTATGATCTAAAACGTGTATTCTTAATCCTTCAGGGTCATGGTGAAAAAGTGTATCATCAATATCAAAAGCATGTAAAGTGTCAGAATCCGGATCCTTTTTTTCGCACAAATACTGCTTAAAAGACTGCATATTCTTTCCCTATTATCCTAAAACAATATTTATAAAAATGAAAAAGGGGGAGCCAGCAGCTCCCCCCGATCAATTCAGTATGGCTGGCGAAACCACCATCGTATTCCAGCGTTCCTTGTCTACTCTACTATTCCAGCGCTATTGCCGAGCGCTTATGCATACTGAATGAATACAAGTTTATTTATATTGTGCAACTAAGTTTTTGAAATTATTTTATAAAAAAGTTTGGTGTCCAGCCATCAAAAGCTCCACCAAGGTTAAATCTTTTTGCGCAATTACGAGCTTCATAGAGATCACCGAACTTACCAACTACTTGGTTAGTTCTTGTTTCGAGAACATGATACTCTTTCTGATTGACTATCACAACTTCATAATTCATTCTTACTCTACCTTTCATGATAAAAAGATCGCCCAAAAATCGTCTGCAAGGTTAGTGTTAGTTACATACTCATGAGGAATGTAACAATAACCTCTGTCTCCCCATCCTTCTCCCCATGAATTGCGAACTATAAAATGAGTATCAGTTGAACCAACTAACAACATACAATGACCACCGACCATTTTTTCAGAAAGATCTGGCATTGGTACTATACCATTAGCAGCAACTGCATCACTCTCGAATGACTCATAGAGAGCTATACCAAAAACTATAGGAATTCCGTGTGTCAATACGTTCTGTATATTTGATAATTTAACAGGAACTCTGGAATACTGTTTAATTATGCTTTTCTTTGCTTCAGCGTATGCTTGATCAGAAGGTTTATCAGCGAATTTAGAAACGTCATACGGCCAAATATCTTCAGAAGGAGATCCCAAAGTAGCAACAACTTTAATACCATCGCGCTCTTCTGCTCCAGCATCAGTATTAACAGTGCCTTCGATCAAACGTTCATTATAATATATAAACAAACGAGAAGGATTATAATCGTGTTTACCTTGCGCTCTTAATCCATATGCAACAGCAGCTGCTATGGCATTGCCAGTGCAAGAACCAAGCTGACCTTGGTCGTATACGGGAGGTAGATGACCAGTATTTCTTAGGTCAACATTTTTAGAAACGCCACGTTTTGCTCTTAAAGTGCAGACTTTATCTCTTTGATCTGGTTTATCTGGACGCCAACCATATTTTCTAGCAGTCATTTCTATCTCCTATTGTTCAAATGACTTGTTATTTATTTCTGTTTTTATCTCTTCTATCAATGAAGTCAAACATGTAGCACAACCATTTTGCCAACCAAGAAAACTAAGAGCATCTTTGACAGAAGGACTAACATTACAACGAACATAATCTTTTATGTCTTTAGTAGATATAACATTACATGAACATATTATCATGGATTTCCCAATAATTGCATTGTTATTTTTAACAATACGCTAGAAGTTCCTGCTATACAAAGAGCCTTTAAAAGTATAACAACTCTAGGATCTAACATTATTTAAATCCATCAAACAACGAACGATCAAACTTAGATTTTGGTTTTGATCTTTCGAAATCTTCTTCACCAAATTTAGTTCTATCCATTATTGGCTTATCCTCCATCAACCCATCTTGAGCAGATTGTTCAACATCGTATAATCGCATTTTTGAGCGATCAATACCAACAACGAACCTACGATTGCTCCCTGGGTCATTATAGCGATTCTTGAGCTGTTTAACCATAATTTGATTGAGTGACTCCAACTCTTCGGACGAGATGAGTGCAAACATAAAATCAGCTGTGGCCGGAAGTCCAAAGGATTCTGATGTATCTTCCAATCCCACGTCGCTGTTCGAATATCCGCTTCTAGTTGTTTGAGTCGCAGAGACGATAGGTACATCGTATTCCACTGCAAGTCCTCGAAGCTCTTCTGCGATTGCTTTGATATAGGTATAAGAATTGACTGTGGCTCCATACTTCATCCTCGATGACATACAAATGTTGAGATAATCAATATAGATAATATCCGGCTGAAAGTTCTTTTTGATCTTCAGTTCATTTAGCAAATGTCTAAAGTTCGCAGAACCTGCACAAGCAGTCGGATATTCCTTGATAATGAGTTTACCTGTTGTTTTACTCTTTAAAGAACCAATTTTAGTATCATAAGTTTGTTTGGGTAACAACTCTAACTCATCCATAGTAACATTCAAAAGATTAGCATCAATACGTTCTGCTATTCTTTCTTCCGCCATCTCTAGCGTAATGTATAAAACATTGAGTCCTTTGGAGAGATTTGCTGCGGCACAATGACACATGAATAACGATTTTCCGACACCTGTACCTGCGAGTGCGATATTGAGAGTTTTGTTCGGCAAGCCACCGTTTGTAATGGTGTTAAAGTAGTCAAGATCGAATGGAACTCTCTTCTCTTTACGGTGGTAGAACTCATATCGTTCATCAGTATCCACCAAGAAATCATGACCAATATGGGTGTCGAAAGACACAGCAAGGGCATCAGTAAGAATTTGAGGAATCGAACCTTTTGAGATTGAAGCATTCTTTTCGTCCATTATTTTGATTGATTTCATGATCGCAAGATAAAGTGATTTATCCTGACAGAATTTTTCTGTCTGATCCAAAATCCAATCTAGTTTAGTATTTGGGTCCTGCGATAGCGACCCGACGATTTCTTTGCATGACTTGAAACTGTCTTCGCTCAAGCCATCCTTATTACTTAGGTCTATCGCAAGAGCTTCAACTGATGGAAACGAATTATACTTCTTAACATACTCATCAACAAGTTCAAATACTATCTTTTCTGAATAATCCGTGAAATATTCAGGTTTCAGAAATGGTATTGCTTTTCTACCAAAATCATTGTTATAAACAAGATTAGAAAGTATAACTCTCTCGATATTCAATTATCGTGCCTCCAGTTTATTTTAATAACGGACCTCTGAACCAAAAGGTAATACTTTTTCTTACTCCTTCGGTAACAGCTTTAACTCTGTGTTGCATGTAAGATGGAAATATCAGAACGCTACCTTGATTATCTAATGCATCAATATGATTTGGTTTCTTTAAAAACAATTCAAACTCACCACCTTTATATGGTTCTGTTGATAAATTAACGATGGCAGTTAATTTAAAATCATACATCTCGTTAACAGTGCCATCATTGTGCCATTCATATTGACCGTTTTTAGTTCCATCATATTCATTATAATGAATTGGTTCTTCTCCTGTAAATCTGTAAAGATCAAAACCAAACACTTCATTATTAACATGACTAACTAAATCTTCAAAGTTTGGAAGAAGTTCTTTACAATTCTTCCAAACTGTCATATAAACATCAGATACTTTCTTCACATCTTCGGCTGGTTTATCGATAAATCTTGGATCAGATCTAATTTTTGCCATATTAGAAACATACTGACAAGTTTCTCTATCATACAAACGATCGAAGTAGAAGTAATCATATTTCATTCTGAAGTTTCTTCATCATTATAAACTAAACTTCCTTCAGTGTCAAGAGAATACTTCTTCTTAATGTAATCAGCGAAATCTGTATTCTTGAACATATTCATCCAAAATTCTTTATTGTCCACGATATCATTTGCTCTGAGATTCTTTCCATCGACTTCCCCAGTCTCACGATCGACGACGGCATACCAACCAACCTTTGGCTTAGCAACGTAACCACCCTCAATGGCAATGTCAAGCAAACCACTCCAACGATTAATACCACCCTCATAACTAATGGTAATCGGAATCTTAGATTTTTCACGAACATAACGGGATTTCTCAACATTGATGACAAAATGGTACCCTTGAATCTCTCCTCCATCTTTATCCTGCTGCCTCCCTAAAATCCAAATATTATCTGAACCATAATAAGAACCTGTACCACCACCAACGATATCTTTTGGGAACATACCAATTTCTTTATAGGTATGATTTACTGCCACAAGAGGAATATCCTTAAGAGTAAGATGTGGAGTAATCATTCTAAACAAAGATTTTAATTGTTTAGCGCGAGACATATCAGCAACTGATTTCTCATTAAGAGCATCTTCAACTTCTTTCTTAGAAGCAAGATTACCAATAGAGTCAATGATAATCAGAACATTATCATTGCGATCTAGTTCTTTCATCTGTTTCATAATATCAAATTTAAGTTCTTCAACATCAGTAATTGGTGTATGAACTACTGAATCAAGAGGAATATTAAATTTCTGAAAATAAGTTTGTGGAGTACCAAACTCTGAGTCATAAAACAGGATAACTCCATCCGGATACTTCTTAAGATAAGAAGAAGCAAGAAGAAGAGCAAAACCAGTCTTAAAATGTTTAGATGGACCAGCCAACATAGTTAAGCCAGGAGTGATACCACCATCAACAGTTCCAGACAATGCCACGTTGATCATTGGCACTGGAGTTTTGATCATATCTTTTTTAGTATAGATTTTCGAATCTGTTAGAGTCGAAGTATAATCAATTGTAGAATTCTTAATCAACTTTTCTTTTAAAGACATTACTAACTCCTCAGCTGTTAATATATGCATCCATTTTCTTTATAAAACCATCTATTTGTTTGATTCTATCCGCTCCAGCCCATTTAATAATATCTTTATCTGGGTTCTGTTTGAGGTTAATGAGTAAAGGCATAATCATATCTCTTAGACCTTGTACTTTGTTTTCATTGTTTTTTATTTCATCTTCTGTTGTAAATCCGAAATCAAAATCATTACTCATCCGAAAAAATCCTCCAGTGTTGACTTTTCTTCTAGATCCCAATTAATAACATCTGTAATAGACTTAATTGGATCAAGAAATGCTTTGTTAAATTGTTTTTCTCTATCAATATATTTTTCAAGCGAAAATTCCTTTGGCAATTCATCAGGCGTAGCAATAACAATATCATGAACTGGATTAGGAATTTTCAAATATGTAAATTTAATCTTATCTCCATCTTGAATTGGTGGAATATGTTTAATGTTATGCTTCTGTAACATCATATTAAACAATAAAGCACCCTTAACATGAATAGGAGTAGACTTCTTATAGATAGTAGACCTACTATAATATTCATTCATATTCTTTACGCCTCTTGGAAAGGCAACATCCTCAAAAGGCATCTGTTCAAATTCATTCCTGAAATTATCAACAAATCTCTTCAGGTCTTCTTCTGAACCATTCATAATAATTTCTAGAGCTTTTTTAATATTTTCTCTACATGCATGAGGAGTTGAAGAACGAACAGCTTCAATACCTTGTAATTTTAACTTTGGTTTCTCATATTGAACACCCTCAACGTTCCAAGCATTAAGGATATACATCTTCTTTCCACGCCAAATACCTTTATTGGCAATTGTTTCTCGTTTCATGAACATTTTCTGTTGATATGCATTCATATATTCTGAAAGTTCTTTGTAACATCCATCAATATATGGTTGTATCTTCTGTTCACAAAACTTATCTAGAGCATCAACAATTTTCAATTCATCATCTATTCCAAGTTTTTCTACTAACTTATCCATCTCAACATAGATAGAATCAGTATCAGAAGCGATAACATAATCCGTTTCAGTCTTTAACATCTTATTCATATACTGATTGATCTTACGTTCAATCCAACGAATAGATAATTGACCAGACATAGTAATTGCTTCAGCAAGATCAAAATTAAACCAACGAAAATACTGATTGGCAATCGCACCATAAGCAGAGTTTAACTGAATTTTACGAGCCATCTGCATATTATGGTATCTTGCGACTAATTTCTCATCATCAATGCTTTTAGTCTTCTCATAACTTTGTTTTGCTTCAATCATTGCTTTCTTATACTTTGTACGGTCGTTATACATACGCTCCATCAAAGCAGGAAGAAAACCTTGTTTATCTTTTTTGAATGTGCATCCATTAGCAGCATAAGCTCTATCATCTGTCGGTTGTTCAAAATTACCCTTCAGCAATTCATCCACAGTAACATATTCATTACATCGACAAATATATGTTTCAGGACTAATGTTATACTGCATAATAAGATGTGGATAAAGACTGTTTAAATCAAAAGAAACAACCCACTTACTCAAACCTATCTTTGGTTCTTTGACATATCCACCAATTAATCCACCTTCCATCTTCTGGTTTTTCATTTGTGGAATAACAATATTCTGATCCAACAAATAATTGTGAATAATAATATCCCATGGTCTAACTGTTGTCATGGTGTCAGCATAGTTGACTTTAGCATCATAAGCTAAAGCCATTACTTGTTCAATCAATTTTAATTTATCATCAAGTCTTTGAACAAGTATAACGTCATGAATGTTATACTCTAGATACTTCTGAAAGTTTTCTTTATACAGATTATTGAGAGAACCATACTCAGAATAATCAATTTTACGCTCTCCAAGCTCAATTTGAGCGATATAATCGAGTTTGTAAGACTCTTGATTACCAAAACTGAACTTACGATATAGCTGATAGTAATCTAACTCCGAAATACCGAAAATATCATAACTTTGATTCTCTTTACCTCTAAATTCAACCTTTTTTTCGGTTATTATTTTCCACGGAGATAATCTTTTAGCTTCTCTGTCATTATATAGAACCTTAATCCTGTTAACAAGATATGGGATATCAAAAAATTCAATGTTCCATCCCGTGAGGATATCCGGAGACCATGCTTCCGACTCCCAAACTTGAAGAAATTTCTGAATAAGGTCATATTCATCCTTACATTTTAGATAAAACATATTTTTTGAGGTTGTTTCGAAGTCTTTTACGCCAAAAGAAGCAGTTTTACCCTTACAATGAAGAGTAATGGCTGTAATCGGTTGATCTGCTAACTCAATGTTAGGAAAACCAACAATATCATCACCGCCACACTCAATATCAAGAGTAACTATGTTCAATAATTTAGGATCGTAGTCAATATCCCCTTTAAAATTATCATAAATGTAAAGATAAGGGAAAGTAGTTAACCCAAATACCTCAAAATTATTAATATCTTTGTATTTTTCGTTAAAATCTCTCGCATCTCTTATTGAATCAAACTCTATCTTATCAACAGAACGTCCATCAAGAGTTTTAAACGGACCATTTTGTTTCAGAAGGAACAGATATGGCTTGTAATCAATTATCTCTTTAAATTTTAAACCTTTGTCGTATCCTCTGACATAGATTTTATTACCATATTGAAAAACATTTGTGTAAAATCTTGACATTCTAACTCCAATAAACAATCAATCTTAATCATACTATATTTTTTGTTATTTGTCAAGTATTAACCTCTCCAACAACACTGGAAATGCATTGGATCAACATCATGATTTTCTCCTCTCCACCAAAAACCATGGCTCTCCATAATTTGACAGAATGTTGTATCAATCATTCCTGGTTTCCATTCACGAGGAAATGGATTATGTACTGGATCCATATCTATTGCACAACCCCAAGAATGTACTGAAAGATTAGACCCACCACGTTCTAAACGATACATATATGTCCCACCTGATATGTCTAATCTCAATTCTTTTATTTTATCAATACCAAAATGATTTAATACATCTTTAAATGCAGCATCAAAAGTATTAACAAGTTTTTTATGAACTCTTAGTTTTTTTAACTGTTGTTTTGTGTTAACAGAAAACCAAATAGGATAAGGTGGAACCCAGTAAGTAAGATTCTCAGACTCCCATTTAGCGGAAGGTTGACCATTCCTGCCCATAGGATTACCATAAAATTCATTTAAACTATTGTTGTCTTGATGAGGAAACAATTCCTTACATTTCTGTGACATTACTAATTATCCTTTCTTGGAAACAGTGATACCAAATTCCTTAACAAATGATATTAATGTTTGTCTAGAATTCTCATTTTCACCAAACCCACCAGCAGCTGCATGTTTGTAATCAGCTCTATAGATTACTAATCTATTAAACCGATTTTCAATGAATACTTTTTCTTTACCTTTATATATTATAGTGCCAGCAGTTGAGACTTCTTTAGGAGACAAATATAAAACCGAAGCATAAAAATATTTATCTTCGTGGAACCAATCGTCAGAAAATATATCTGATTCTTCAAGTCTATGAAAATAACTATCTACTCTCCAAGAACATTGATAATCAAAATTAGTATCATCTATACCAGAAGAATTCATCCATTTCATGAACATAGAATTATTAATATCAACAAACATTTTCTTATTCAAAACAAATAATTCATTTGTTCTTTTGCCAGACCAAGTAGTATCGATACTTTGGCCTGGCATAATATGTTCATCTTTTTTATAGAAAGTTTGTTTATTTAAGAAATCTAGAACATGAAATGGATTTTCTAAAAAGTCATCTATTACAGTAATATCTTTAAACATAATATACTCTAAAATGAAAAGGGGAAGGTGGTCCCCTCCCCATATTTATCACCGATTTACTTAATATCGACTTTCTTAGGTTTCTTAGACTCCGGAACAACATTTTCAAGAAAGATCTTGAGCATACCGTTAATGTATTCTGCATTTTTCACCTCAACTGTATCAGCTAAAGTAAACTTACGAGTGAATACACGATCAGCGATACCCTTCCAAATATATTCAATAGGTCGTTCAACAGGGTCAATTTCTTCAACAGTATATCCACCCTTTACGATAAGAGTGTTATTTGCTAACTCGATGTCGAGATTATGTTTCCCGAACCCAGCCACAGCCAATTCAATGGTGTAGTTGTTTTCATCATTTTTAACAATATTGTATGGAGGATATCCGGGAACGCTCTTAGCGTATGTCTCATGGGCTGAGTGAAGATTTTTAAGGACTTTATCTGCACCAACAAAGAATTTATCAAAATGTGCAGTGTCCCAAGGTAAAAGTGCATTATGTGTCATGTGTTTCTCCTATTAAGCGAGATTTAATTTCGTGACCCTTTCGGCGTCACATATATTATATAGTTACTAATGTTTGAAAGTCAAATAAAATATTCGTATCAGTGTAACTTTTTACCATATAATTCTTTAACGATACATATCATACTCCTAGTGTTAAAATCATAAACAACAATTGGAGTAAGATTAGCTTGTTTATATTCTTTTGAAACGTCTATCATTTTCTGGAAGGCATTCTCTTCTTCGCCTTCTTCTCTCATCAATTTTGCACCATCTTCGAGATATTCTTGAGGAACTATCAAATAATACTTTTCAAGGTCTTTCATATAAGATTCTCTAAAAATTGATCAGTGGCAGCTTCCCAACTGAATTTCTTTGCTCTGGTAACAGCATCTTTTCTTTCCAATGATGTTGCCATCACAATTGCTTCTTTAAGATTAGTATTAACTAAAATGCCTGACTTATCGTCTTCAATAATGTAACGATTAACTTCGTTATCGAATGCAGCAACAGGTAGTCCACTTGCCATTCCTTCTAATACTACTAGCCCAAAAGTATCAGTCAATGATGGCCAAGCAAACACATCATGTTTACGTAACTCATTTGCTATTTGATACTTGTTCATCTTACCCAAAAATTTTGCTTTCGGATATTTTGCTTTGTATTCTTCCAATTGTGGACCGTCACCGATGAGTGTTTTACGAATATTCGAATCTTCTATAGAAAGAAACGCTTCTAAATTCTTTTCTGCCGATATTCTTCCACAGTAAACAGCATTAATGATATTGGATGTATTATTTCTTTCTTCATATTCTGGTCTGAAAAGAGTAGTGTCAACACCTCTTGACCATATTTTTAATTTTTTAATACCCAACTCAGCACAGTAGTCAACCATCGAGGGGGTTGTAACCATAACAGAATTGCTGTTTCTATGGAACCAACGAAAATACTTACCGCTAACTCTTGGTGATATACCAGTATGAATCTTGACATATTCCGGATATTTTGTATGAAAGGATGTTGTAAACTTCTTTTTGTATTTCTTGCAAGAATATCTAGCGGCAAGACCTATTGCTCCTTCTGTTGCGATGTGAATGTAGTCAGCATTCTTCACCTCTTCATCAGCAATGCCCATAGGTAAAATTGGCATAAAAATACCAGTAGATGGTTGTAATGGAACTGTTAGTTTGTATAAACCTGGATGCACGACATGAACATCATATCCACGTTTCTTGAGATGTTCAACTGTTACCTTTAACGTAGTAACAACACCATTAATCTGTGGATCCCATGCATCAGTGAAAATTGTTATATTCATAAAACTCTCGCTATTGAGAAATTACCATCAAAATCTTCTACGATTGCAGTGCATGATTCCACCCAATCGCCAGTATTCATATACTTAATACCGTTCATATCTCTAATATTGCAAGAATGAATATGACCGCAGATAACGCCAGCAACGTTTCGCTTAGAAGCGTACTCAACAACGACATTCTCATAATCTCCTATAAAATTTACTGCTTCTTTAACGTTATTCTTTGCCCAAGCAGATAAAGAAAATTCCGGCATGTTCAATTTAGCAAATAACCAATGTAATTTTGAATTTAAAGAAATCATAACATCATACGCCCACGAACCGATGTGAACAAGCCATTTAGCATTCATCGTTACCATATCAAACTGATCGCCATGAATTACTAGGTATCTTCGTCCCATGGGTCCTTCATGAATGGCTTCATCAACCACTTGAATATTTCCCAAAACAGTTCCAGAATAAGTTCTAAGGAATTCATCGTGGTTTCCTGTTACGTAAATGACTGGAGTATCTTTTTTAGAAATTTTAAGAAAATACTGAACAACATTGTTATGTTCTTGTGGCCAGTAAAACTTACCTTTCATTGCCCAACCGTCAATAATATCGCCGATTAGATAGTATTTTTCTGCTTCTGTGGTTTTCAAAAAGTGCAGTAACTTTTCTGCATTACAATGTTTAAATCCAAGATGCACATCCGATATGAATATCGAACGATACTTCTTTTTTTCTTTGGACTTCAAAACATTTCTCCGTGTTGTTGACACGAGATATTTATTGCGTCGCATTGTTTTACAGTTTTATTACTTATAACACTTAATGCCGATTTTACCTTCTTGCCACTCACCATGAAGTGGCACTTGAGCATGAACAGTTCCGAAAGAACATGCTTTAGGTTCAACTTTAACTTGATGCTCTTCACAATTGTTTCCCAAACACATGAAGACAGTCGCAAATATAAGTTCTTTCATATCGGATCCTTTACCATTTCTTCATAATTCTTACCATCATTATCGGTAAACAATTTTTCACATTTACGTTCAATTATATCTACCAGTTCATCACGATAATTAAAGTCATGAATGCCATATCTAATCTCAAGATAGTCTCCACATTTCTGATGAAAACTCATACGAACATCATATCGAAAACGTTCGCCATCATAACTTCCATTTTCTTTGAATTTACCAAAATCGTATTGATGTATTTCGATATAATATCGACGGACTAACTCATGCGTCTCAATACATTTCTGATAGAAAGTACCAAAACTTGGATCTTCGTATAATATATAACCCTTCCCTTGAAGGATTTCACCAAAGTCGCTCATCAGAAACCAAACTGTTGTTTAACAACGGCAACTGCAGCATCCATAGCTTCGCCTAACACTTCATCAGTAAGATGCTTATCATTAACACCATCTTTCTTTAGAACTGCCTTAATGGCCTCAATAGCATTTACTCTTGTTTCTTCACTAATCTCAAACATATTATGACTCCTTAACGTTGGTTGCTACATTAGATACTAATATATTGTCTTGTTTCTCTGGTATCTTGACCCCTTCCGGCCAGGAATACGAATTAATGACTTTTCTGTCAAATCTTGCAATCGAGACCTGATCGTTTTGATTACCACCCAGCCCATAAACGTACTTATCGTCAAAAGAAGCAATGAAGAATACATGCCCCCCTCCTTTTCGTTTCTTGGTGGCAATAGCGCCAACAATAGGTTTACTTAGTTTTTGACCATACTTCACATAACTCAATGCTAGCAATGATCCTGTGTTCGGTAGTCCTGCCTCTTTAAGAACAGCACCAACGAAAGCTGCACACCATGGTGTTTGGTGGTCATTCTTGACTTCCGGATGACCACTTTCTTTAAAGAATTTAATAACTGTCGGATTTGCTTTAAGATCTGTTCCTTCATGAAGGCCAATATAATTAGCAGCAATTTTCATCCAAGATAAATCAGATATCTTTTTTGGGGGCATCTTTAACTTCCTCGAAATGTTTCTTAAGTTTGACGCTGGCACTTGCGATAGTATCTCCGCTAATACCTATTCTAACTAACTTTACTAATTCTAATATTTCTTCAGTAGTAATATCACTATTTGGTTTAAACTCAAACACCCTAGATTGGGTATATTTCTTTTCCTTGGACACTATATTTCTTCCTTCTCTACATAGGGGGAAAGGATTTTTTTATTTAAACACACGCTCAAACACATGCCACTCTTTGATAGTCCACTCATCCTGAACAGTTCCCAAGAACTTCAGACTATTCAGTTGCTTGCTTTCAATTTCCTGAAAAGTTTCAAAAACAACGAAGGTAGAACTACACATAGTAGATTCTTCGTCAACCATTGCAAACACAGTTGGTATGTCTTTGAAGTTGACAACTGATAGGATCTGAGAACCATATGGCATTTCTACTTGATAGGTTCCTGACGTTCCGAGTGGAAATCTTTTAATTTTCAGTTTCATTCTTTTTCCATTGCCCTATGCCAATAACGTTCGAGAATACTTAGTTTATCTTCTATTGAATAGCAATCAGGTATTGGATAACCTTTTACCTTCAGCCAAACTATTTCTGCCATTTCTAGATTAAACTCAAGCTCTTTCGACACATTTTCTGTTTGATTCGACAATATCTCTGGCATGACCTATAAGCACCTCCTGTAGCGCATGTTGGACTGCATCTCTACCATACTTACGGACGAGCCTCTTAATCCAAATGTTACCTTTCTTAAAGAAGATAGAATCTAGGTGTGAATCATCTTCTTCATTTAAAAGCACAAGAGTCCATCCGTCTCTATTCTTTTTCCATGAAGGTCTACGTCTTGCTTTATGACTCATAGTGTATACCATATAGCTTCGAGTAACCAAATTGAGCATAATGCAAAGAACAATGTGATTGCAGATGTAATGCTAAAAAATAAAGCTCCAAGTGCAATATCAATGAACTTATCCATTAGGATCTCCATACTCCATATATTGAAATGACAGTCATGACGATAGCAACTGCAGCGCCCATGTAAATGATAGCAAAGATAATATCGTTCATCCTATTACCTCTATTTCTGATAGTAGTTCTTCTAACCATTTCATATAACCTGTAGATGCCATATGAAACCCAGCTTCGAACTCTGTTTCTGGCAACAGATCTGTCTCAAGTTGTAACTCATAATAACGATTGTATAACTTCTCAGTTATATAGTGAATTAATTCTTGATTGTCTTTAGTCATAGCGAGGTCCTGCAGTGTGCATACGCTCCTTAATTGACCTTAGTCCATTCTGAGCATATTTACTTTCTAACCAATCTTCAAGAGCGTCTATTTCAGCTTCATATTCATAGATACCGATTCGCTTAGTCTGATACGCCTCATCAATCCAGCTTAGTCTTACGGAGAACTCTTTTTCGATTTCATGTTCTGTCATGGTTTACTCCTTTGATTAATCCCAAAGTCCACGATAGTATTTACCGAATAACATAAACCCATTATCAATTCTTTTATTATATTCTTTTATGCCATCTCTGTCAACCCAATAGTCGGGATTTGTTTGTGATAGTTGAACTCTTTGATATGGAACACCATTATCATCTTCCCACTTATTCCAATCATATACAGGTGTTCCATGAATAAACTGATCTTCCCAAGAGTCATCAATCTGTTGTTCGAACGCCCAAATCATTTCACCAAGAACCCATTCCCACTTATATTGAATCCAATTATCATGACCATAAGGATCACCATGACGCATGTGTGCAGGAACATCCTCATCATCAACAATATGAGAACCGTTTTTTGTTGCCTTGAGTTGTTTAAGCATAGGGAGGATAATATGAGCCAACGTATCATCCATTGACCAAGTATCATATGGATCAATATGAACTTTTATTTTACGATCTTGTTTTCCATTAAACCAATCAAACAATGATTGTAGCTTGGTGTTCTTCGACAACCATTCACCAATACTATCAGCTCGATCTTCCGAGATAAATGGAATCATCGATGCTAGAGTATACACATTATACCATTTTTTATATGGTCCAATATAAACTTTCATTTTTCACCTTTATAGATATAATACTTCTTTCGTTCATCGGAAAGTTCTATTAGATAATCATTCTCTTTATCAAAGATTTCTAGATACTCTTGTTCGGTTATTTCACGATAAGAGAATACGTCCTCAGAAATATGTTTTTGAGCAAACTCGGTTAGTCCTATCTCTCCGCCAGTAACATGGTCGGTCACAGTATCAAGCGCCCATTCATTTTCACCATCATCAGGCACCTCCACTGCATACGTATGACGAAAGGTGGATACGGTCTCTACCAATACGATTTTAGGCATGATCGTCTATCTCCTGTTCCCAATAACGGCCATAAAAGTTATCACCGTAAGAATCAATCTCTTCCTTAGGATAACCCTGAGAAACAACCCAATCTATGACTCTACCTGACTTTTTTATTTCTTCCGGAATCACTTTCGGAAAACCATATCTCCATCCAGAAGGTGGATCATACATAGTGACTGTTTTCTTGCTCATTAGTCCATATTCCCAAAATCATTGTTTAATCTTGACACAGGAGCTGAACCACCACCACTTCCCATCGAAGAAGAACCACTATATGAAGGATTGAAATTCGTTGATCCTCCACTTGGCGCGACATGATGAGATGCGTTAAAATCAGTTCTTCCCTCACTCCATCCTGGACGGTCCCAAGAAAAGGCTGGTATATTATGAACTGGCTCGCCACTCAACGAATGATACTGTGCCAGAATAATTAACGTCTTAATCATTTATAAATCCTGTTAACGACGCTCTCCAAAAACCAAATAGGCTCTGAGTCATAAGCACCATAATCACTGAACTGTTTCATCTTCTCCATCATCTTGTCCATAACGGTCCTCTTATCATAACCCCCCTCATTGACAAGATGCTCCAGAAAACGATTCAACGTGTCCGCAACTTCGCTGCAGTCCTTCGACTCTGTATAAAGCTCCCATTCCTCGGCATCGAAATTCGCATTGATCGTTTGACGGATTTTGAGATTCTGCATGGTTTCTTTCCCCTTGGCCTTTTTCTAACAACCGACATCATCTTCTTCGAAAGCCATATTAAGCTCTTCGTCCTCTGACAGCTCAAAATAGTCTAACCTTGTTTCGAGCTTCTTCACCTTTTCTTGTAATTCTGAAATGCTCTTTTTCATATCATCAATCATCGATGCTGGTATATTATTATAATAAGTGGTGCTGTCCAATATGGGTCTCTTATTAACGCTCATCACGTGACTCTTTCTTTGCCATCTCTATATAACCACGTTCCCATTCGCTCCATGCATAAGTACCCTGCTTATGGGGGTTTTTATAATAACCCAAAACACAGGCACACTGACCGTCTTCATAAAAAGAAAAATAGTCTTCTTCTTCTCTTCTCTGCAAGTCTAAGTCTGACATATAGCTCATAGTCCCAACACTCTCTTAGTTTCAACCCAATCTTCTTTTTGTTGTGGGGTCATATAATAATCTAACACAACATCGATAGCGTTTAGAAATTCTTCATTAACGTCATCATTCTCGTCGAGCTTATCTGCACAGTTCATACGATAAGCTCTCTGAAGCTCAATCATGACAATTTCGTCTAATTGTTCGTAAGTTAATTCAATACTTAACTTCTGCATCAAAAGAACCTCTCGTTAGTGTCAAAGCCATTATACCACCAAAAACGTGCTGAGTCAAGCAAATGATACTCCGTACAGAGACCTTTTCTCTGGGAGTTCATCATGGCCTTATAAAGAGTATATATCGCACAATGATTAGTCATTATCACCTTCTATATGTGGATGGCCAGGAACCGAATCACTATCATCGTCTGGCTCTAATTCGTGAATTAACTTGTTGCAACGTCTTTTCCAATCATCACGTTGCCACTGAGACTTCTCATATGAGAGCTCGTGATAATCGTTTGCAATGAAGTATACTATATCTTTGTATTTTCTCAAAGTCTCTATTTCTGATGCAGCCTCTTTCATCAAAGAAGACTCTGGAGGCCATACTCCATAATCATCTTCGAACGCCATGGCAGCTTCTTTTCGAAGTCTTGTTACGATGTCTTCTTCCATCCCCATCTCCTTATCCATATTGGCCCGAAGTGATACGAGATGTATGGATCGCCTGAGTTAAACCTTGGTGTTCTGCCGATCTCCCATAATCTCGGTTCCCATAACCAAAAGATCTCTGTCTTACGATTTAGTAGCATTCTTCATCCTCCTGAAACGGTATTGGTCTGAGAACTTCCTGTGTTTTCATTTGTATCTCAACAAGAGCTCTTCGATACTTAAACCCATCGTCCTCTAACTTTGCAATATAAGTGTTAAGTCTCTGTATCCTCTCTTGAAGAACAAAAATCTCAGTTTCATAGTCTCTGGCAGGTTCGGGATCATGCACTTCTTTTCGAAAATAAAGCTCGAAGTAGTCCTCCGGAAACATCACCAGGTGCCCGAGTACGGAACTATCCATCTGGACCTTAACACCACCAAGGCTGTTGTAGCCGACCACCGTGCCGAGCTCACCGGCATAACTGGAATAAATCGTATGCTTCTCGATCATTCTGACTCGATCGCCTTTTTTAAATTTTAATGTCATATATCAAGCTCCCCAATAAACCACAGGTTCTACATTATAACCTTCTAACCAAGCACCGTCATTATAATATCTATAACGAATAAATCCCCATGTCTCACTAAACATAGTATAATCCCATATACCATATTTGTCAAAGAATACATTAAAGTTTGTCGAGTTCAAAGTAGATACCCTTTGTTGACGAACTCGAGTCCACGAGCACTCATCTCTCTCATCACCGCACGATACTGAACATAACACGCTTCACGCTCTCGACGCTCTTTGTCCCAGTTGCCCTCTGCAGCGTTATAGTATGACAGGTTACGTGCCTGACGATGGGCTTCTTCGATAACCTGCTCGTCTGTTAATTCTCTGAAGTCTGACATCACTTCTCTACCAATACTTTACGAGCTTGGCGTAGGTCGCCACATGATACAACTTGCATCAAAGGATAGTCGTCTGATGCAGCATTATGTCCGGCTTCTATTGCTGTCTCTCCTAGCGCGAACGGCTTTAACGCTGCCTCTAGTTCAGCGATACGCTCATTAGCCTTCTCTATGTCAGCCAAATATTCCAATGCCAGTTCCTTTTGCTGCTCCCATAGTTCATTCGCGCACTTTAGTTCGCGCTGTAAAAGCTCAATAGTATCGGCGGCTTCATTGAGGAAATCTACATACATATTTTCGGCATGTTCCCGCAATCGCTTAACAAGGTCGGTGTAGTCAATCATTCCTCCTCTCCCAATGCCTTACGGGCTTGGCGTAAGTTTCCGATGATTATACGAAACGCTATAGACATATCATCGCTGCCAAGATGAAGGTCGCTGGCGTCAGCAAATGGCTTTAGTGCTGCCTCTAGTTCTTCAATACGTTTTC
>Ga0207959_1000110_pt1 | contig 22911 bp, 22 predicted proteins | sample CryBogCBH20Aug07_FD_184609 | JGI IMG/M metagenome (GOLD analysis project Ga0207959, IMG submission 184609) | Freshwater microbial communities from Crystal Bog, Wisconsin, USA - CBH20Aug07 (SPAdes) (version 2) | ecosystem: Environmental > Aquatic > Freshwater > Lake | place: Crystal Bog... | reverse complement strand
TGCATATTGGCAACCTGTATTGATGACACGATATGGATGGGCTAAACGAGGGCATGAAACGAATTGGTATGAAACAAAGATTGAACCAATTAAAACAAAGGAGAAGAACACATGAACGAAATACTAGATTACCTTTTACTAATCGGTGTACTTGGTATTGCGTCCGTATGGATAACCGCAGTGTTCTGTTTTATTATTTATACATTTGGGGGTTACGATGATTAGAATGTTGCGACGGATAATAAATGCTACTAACAGTGTTAGTGTTGGGAGTGCACTTAATACTACCAACGTAGGATTAAGACCTGAGAGTGGTGCAAATTGTAGGATGCGGATTAGTTTAATCCACGCAATGAACGGCGATATATTGGAGATCATGAAATATGATAAGAATCGTGATGAGTGGATGGCTAGTCACTACATAATACGTGAAGGGCAAACTTTACCCGAAGCTATTGCGTTAGTAATGCTAATGAAGGACTAATATGCTATGCCCAAAATGTCAACACACAAAGTCGATGGTAGTGGAGTCGAGGAAGTCACCCGAACACGACAACTTGAGGAAACGATACTGCCTGAAATGTTACCAAACTTTTTTGACGAAAGAGGTACTACACGAGGGAAAACTAAGTCGAGCCGACAAGATACAAAAGCGAAGCAACAATGGCCTTTTCCAACCAAAGTCTTAACAAAAATGGGTAAGCCGTTGAAGACTAATTCAAACAACTACGAGGAGGCTATATTTTGAACGAAGATAATAAACCCAAACACCGAGGTAAGGGTAAAAAACCCGCGCTGTTCAATACGAGCGTGCGCCTACCAAGAGAGGTGGTAGATTTCTTTGCTAAACAATACCCGTTTACAAAGCAAGCGAAGATGAGAGAAGTTTTAATTAACCACATGAAGGAAATACAAAATGAAGAAACCAATAGCACAAATCAGTAGAGTAGAGCGTTACATGGCGAGGTATCCAAGTGCCAAACCAAAAGAGATAGCAGATGTATTAGACTTACCATTGAAGGCGGTATACAACTATCGTATGCTCATTAAGAAAAAAAATATTCAACTACAAGCGATGGACGATATAGAGTCGTATCTAAATAAAGTTGTGCCGAAGACAGTGAAGGTAAAAGAATTTCCAGTTACTATGATTGAACCCGACCCAGTCAATCACCCTGCACATTACAAAGTAGGTGGAATCGAAACCATAGACTTCATTGAGGCTAAGGGGCTGAACTATAACCTTGGCAACGTAGTCAAATACATTACTCGATCAGACCACAAGAACAACCGAGAGGAAGACTTGAAGAAGGCTAGGTGGTATTTAGATAGAGAAATAATGAAACAACATATATAGCCTAACAATGTTAGGGTAGAAAGTTAGCCCACATTACGTGGGCTTTTTTACGTCTGTACTATTTACAAAGTAAAGAGTTGTGTTATAATTATTGAATGGCACAAACACCTGAAAACAAAGTTAAGGCATCTATTAAAAAGATACTGGCTAAGCATAGCGTTTACTACGTTATGCCGATTGGTTCGGGTTACGGCAATGCCGGTGTGCCAGACTTTATTTGTAATGTCAATGGCAAGTTCTTAGCTATCGAGGCTAAGGCGGGGAGAGGTCAGTGCACCGCACTGCAAGAAAAGAATTTAAAACAAATCAATGATGGTGATGGTGTTGGCATAGTGATACGTGAGAACATGGAGGAGTATTTAGAGGGTGTGATTATTGGGATGAAGAAGCTATGAAACAAATAGACAGATACAGAATGGGATGGTCAGATGCAAGGGGTATATTTCATAGTAATTTTGAAGATAGGGTTGAGTACAAAGTTAAGATGAGTAAGTGGATACCGCCTAGGTATGCAGTGGTTAAGTATGTTAATGGTGGAGAAGCAGAGACAGTGATTGATGGAGTGCCGATAGAGACGGCACATGGGTATATAAAATTATTACAGGAGTGAGCGATGGAAATTAAAGAATCAATATTCACAGATGAGCAAATTGAGAAAGAGTATATATACATTCAAGGGTATGTGCAAGCACTAAGCGATAACGGAATAGAAGCAAACTTTCCAGTATTGCTTGTAAGGCATATAGAAAAAACATATGGTATCAGGATGAACTCAGTCTCAGTTTTACAGCCTGGGTTTAAGATGACAACTACGACTAGCATATAAGGAGTGAGCGATGGAAGAACTAAGCACAGGTATAAAGATTTTAGTTGAGCGTATGAAAAGCAACCCCGAGGAATTCTTTGATGGCGGGGGTAAGTGGGCTTTTATATACAAGGAGTATTACAGGGATGTGTTAACCGAGTACGAGAAAGCGGTCATACACGTTGCGCTTAAAGACCTACGAAGGAAGGAGCTAGATACTAAAGTTATGTCTGAGCTAATGCGAGAGCAAGTTAAAGAGCGCACGTTTGGCAAAGCTATGGTGCACAAAGAAGGCGAAGCGATTGGCTATGCCGACAAATACTGGAACTCTTAAATGAAGATAATCACATTAGACTTTGAGACGTATTACTCACAGGAGTTTAGTCTAACCAAGCTGACGACTGAGGAGTATGTACGTGACGAACGCTTTGAGGTTATTGGCGTAGCAGTAAGCGTTGATGGGGGCCCACCAACTTGGTGTAGCGGTAACAGAGAACAACTATACCAGTTTTTAGACACATACGACATACCCAACAATTTATGTTTGGCGCACAACGCACAGTTTGACGGCGCAATCCTTAATTGGATTTACGGCATCAAGCCGAAGGGTTGGTTAGATACTTTGTGCATGGGCAGAGTGTTACATGGTACGCAGGTAGGTGGAAGTCTTAAGGTGCTAACTCAGTTCTACGACGTAGGCGTTAAGGGTTCAGAAGTAGAGGATGCTAAAGGATACCGACGGGGTAACTTTACGCCCGAGCATCTTGCGCAGTATGGTGAATATTGCAAAAACGATGTAGCGATTACATTTGAATTGTTTAAGAAGATGAGTCATGGCTTTCCACGTACTGAGCTACGTCTAATAGACTTAACGATACGGATGTTCACCGAACCAGTCTTGAAACTTAACCCCACCATGCTTCAGGCAAACTTGCTTATCATTAAGAAACATAGAGAAAAACTACTAGAGAACTTTTCCGAAGACCACCTAATGAGCAACGAAAAGTTTGCCGAGCTATTAAAAGCACATGGTGTTGAACCCCCAAGGAAGATTAGTAAGGTGACAGTCAAAGAGGCTTGGGCATTTGCTAAGACCGATGAAGACTTCAAAGCGTTACTTGATCATCCAAATATTGAAGTGCAAACATTAGTCGCAGCGAGGTTAGGAGTTAAGGGTACGTTAGAAGAGACAAGGACTCAAAGGTTTTTGGACATAGCACATAGAGGTACTCTGCCTATACCACTTAGGTACTACGCCGCACATACAGGGCGGTGGGGTGGCGACGATAAAGTTAACCTGCAAAACCTGCCGAGAGGGTCAAAACTCAAGTTAGCTATCCGACCGCCTGAAGGTTACAAGATAATTGACTCGGACTCATCACAGATTGAAGCAAGAACCTTGGCTTGGTTAGCAGGTCAGGACGATTTAGTTGAAGCATTTGAAAAGGGCGAAGATGTATACAAAATCATGGCATCTGCTATCTACGGCAAGGAGATCACGGAGATTACCAAAGAGGAGAGGTTTGTCGGTAAGACGACTATTCTTGGTGCGGGCTACGGAATGGGCTCGGTTAAATTCAAGAACCAGCTTAAAACTTTTGGCGTTGAAGTTACGGACGAAGAGGCAAAGCGAATTATTGATACGTACAGAGCTACTTATCCACAAATTGTGGCTCTTTGGAAAACCGCAGGGGATAGTATCAAAGCGATACTTCGAGATCAGCAAACCCATCTAGGAAGAAACGATGTACTTGCTATTGACGGCAAAGAGGGTATCCGTTTACCCAACGGTCTTTATATACACTACCCCAACATCAGGGCGGTTCAAAACGAAGATAAAACCGAAATAGTTTACGATGTAAAACGTGGCAAACAAGTTATACCTACTAGGATATACGGTGGTAAACTGATAGAGAACGTATGTCAAGCCCTTGCTCGGATTATCATTGGTGATCAGATGCTTATGGTAGCTAAGAAATACCGAGTGGTTATGACGGTGCATGATGCCATTGCGTGTATAGTACCTGATAACGAGGTTAAGACTGCGCAGGAATATGTAGAACTTTGTATGAAACTTAGACCGCAGTGGGGTACGGAGTTACCCTTAAATTGTGAGTCGGGTTATGGCGATTCTTATGGAGAATGTTAATGACTAGAAAAGAAATTTGGGAAGATTTTATAGTACCTATTGGCGGGGCAACGCTTTTTGTTATTGTGTTTGGTGCGGTAATATGGTTACTAATTTTGGCGCTTTACTCAATGTTTGGCCCAACGCCCGAGCAACGGGCTGAGTTAGACAAGCCGAGGATTGTTTCCAGATTTGAAGACTGTGAGGTGTGGATATTTGAAAACACGCATTACGTTACAAGGTGTGGCAACCATACAGTAACCGAGCGCCATTACTCAGAGTCTTGTGGCAAAGCATGCACGAAACGAAAAGTAGAAAGGATTGAGAATGACTAATACAGTATGGTCTTTTAGTAGTCTTAAGACGTTTCAACAATGCCCGAGAAAGTACTATCACACAAAGGTAATTAAGGACGTAGTTGAACCTGATACTACTGCTACGCTATACGGAAAGCAAATGCACACAGCGGCGGAAGAATACATACGAGACGGCAAACCTCTGCCCCCTCACTTTTTATATGTAAAACCTGCACTTGATACGTTGAATGAAATTGAAGGAGAGAAATATTGCGAAGTAAAACTGGGTTTAACGAAGGATTTGGAGTCATGCGAATTCGATGCGCCGAATGTGTGGTGGCATGGGATAGCCGATTTGGTCGTTATCAATCAGACGACAGGAGTAGCACACTCAGTGGACTACAAGACGAGCAAGAATGCGAGATATGCGGACGTAGGTCAACTCGATCTAATTGCTTGTGGGCTATTCAAGAAATTCCCAACGATCAAACGGGTCAAGTCGGCATTGCTTTTTGTAGTATCGAAAGAGTTTGTGAGGACTCAGCATCATAGAGAGATGGTACTAAAGTATATGGAGAAGCCGACTCAAGATGTAATTCGTATTGAGAAGGCTAAAGAGAATGGTATTTGGAATCCAAGCGCATCCGCACTGTGCCGATTCTGTTCAGTAGATACGTGCGAGCATCATGGAGGTCACAGATGACAAACGAAGAAAGAGAACAAGCCGAGGCTTACATAAAGTTACAAGATAACGTGAACGAGTTAATTGATGAACGGGCTAGATTGGTACTATTAGATTGGGCTAAAGAAGGTAACTTTAGAGACTTAGTATTAGATATAGTAATTGACAATTTAAAAGAAGACCCTAGGTCATCCATTGGGATGGCAATCACCAACCACGTTAGACTTTTAAACAGAGAGAATATAAAATGAGCGAAATGACAAACCAAGAAACCGACACGGCACTGATACTAGAGAACGAATTAAAGCGTAGAGTATCTGCGGTAGTCAGAAGCGAGCTAGCGGGGACTGTGCACCAGATTGTAAAGAAAGAACTTGATACCTACAAGAACGAGATGATGACAGAAATCATGCTGAGCATAGGCAAAGCATTGCGACAGATAGAGAAAGAAGGACGTACTCCTTTATGGGAAGGCCAACCACCGACAGAAATGTTTGGTCTTACTAAGGAGGATTTAAATACCCACATGATAAACAACCATGTAACTGCGGAGAACTAAATGCCATACGTAAACAAACCACGCCCTTACAAGAAGGAATACAAACAACAAGTTGAACGAGGTGAGCACGAGACCCGAATGGACAGGCAACGTGCACGCAACGAAATGGATAAGAAAGGTATCGACCGCACAGGTAAAGATATTGATCACTCTGTTCCATTATCTAAAGGTGGTACTAACGCACCCAGTAACTTAAAACTCAAAGCCCCCAGTGCTAATCGTTCTTTCAGTAGGAACAGTGACCACACAGTTAAGGTTAATAAGCCTAAGAAAAAATGAACTTATCAGAATACGAGTGGCCTAGACCCCCCGGGTTTACGCCCTTTGCCCATCAGAAGATTACATCAGAGTTTTTAATTAGTAACAGAAAAGCATTTTGCTTTAACGAGCAAGGTACTGGAAAGACTGCATCAGTCATATGGGCAGTCGATTACTTAATGACTGTGAAAGCTATTAAAAGAGTATTAGTGGTATGCCCTTTGTCGATTATGAAGTCTGCATGGCAGAATGATTTATTTAAGTTTGCTATACACCGCACAGTAGCAGTAGCGCATGGCAGTGCCAAGAAGCGCAAAGATATTATTAATGGTAACGCAGAGTTTGTCATCATTAATTTTGATGGCGTTGAGATTGTTAAGAAAGAAATTATGGATGGGGGGTTTGATTTAATAGTAGTTGACGAAGCATCAGCCTATAAAAATGCACAGACCGATAGATGGAAAACACTTAGGGATATTAACAAAGTAGTAAAAGGTCTTTGGATGTTAACTGGAACACCGGCGGCTCAATCTCCTGCGGATGCTTTCGGATTAGCAAGATTAGTAAACCCCACCGGTGTTCCCATATTTTTTACGCAGTTTAAAGATAGTGTGATGGATAAAGTATCTCAATACCGATGGATACCGAAGCCGACCGCAATGCAAACTGTGCATAAAGTATTACAACCCGCAATTAGATTTGAGAAACGTCAGTGTATTGATTTACCGCCGTTGACTTACGTAGACAGAGAAGCACCGCTTACTCCACAGCAACATAAATACTACGCCATACTAAAGAAGCAGATGCTTATGGAGGCTTCAGGGGAAGAAGTATCAGCAGTAAACGCCGCAGTTAAAATTAATAAGCTACTGCAAATATCAGGCGGTGCAGTTTACACCGACACTGGAGAGATCATAGAGTTCGATGTGTCATCCCGTCTCAAGGTGGTTCATGAAGTAATAGATGAATCGAGTCATAAGGTTTTAGTATTTGTACCCTTTACACATACTATAGAACTACTAGAAAAATATTTGGTCAAGAACAACGTAACTTGTGAAGTTATTAATGGTAGCGTAAATGTAAATAAGCGTAGCGATATAGTACAAAGGTTTCAAGATACTGACGACACTAAAGTGCTTATAATACAACCGCAAGCCGCATCACACGGGCTTACCCTTACTGCGGCGAATACAATCATTTGGTATGCTCCATGCAGTAGTGTCGAAACTTATCTACAAGCTAATGCTAGGATTGACCGACCCGGTCAAGTAAACAATATGACTATCGTGCATATCACAGGTAGTTCTATAGAGAGCCGAATTTATCAGTTACTAAGAGGTAACATAGGTAACCATCAAAAAATAATTGACTTATATAAACAAGAAATATCTTCGGATACTATTGACATTGTATAAAGTTATGTTATAATAATATTTCAACAACAAGGAGCGAAAATATGGACGATACAGTTCAGGATGAAAATCCCTTTATTATTCCGTTGGATAAAGTCACCCAAGCATATATCAAGATGCGTGACAAACGAGCCCAACTAAAACAAGAGTATGAACTGCAAGATGACAAGATCAAAGAGCAGATGGACATACTTGAAGAGAAGATGCTTGATATGTGTAAGAGCATGAAAGCCGACAGTATTAAAACTAAATTTGGCACGATTGTGCGTTCAATTAAATCACGGTATTGGACAAACGATTGGGATTCAACGTATGCGTTCATCAAAGAACATAATGCGTTCGGCCTACTTGAGAAGCGACTTCACCAAACAAACTTGAAGCAGTTTCTTACAGAGAATCCTGACCTTTTGCCGATGGGTTTAAATGTCGAAAACGAATATACCGTGTTAGTTAGAAGATCAAAGGAAAATTAAAATGAATGCACTAGTATTGAACCAAGACCTACCCGACTTCCTTGCAAACGCAGGGGTTAGTGAACTTACCAAACAACTTGCAGGTAACTCAAGTGCAGTCAAACGCATTGTGCCTAAGAATGGTATCTTCCGCAAAGAAGTTGGCGGTAAAGATATGGGCAAGATCAAGGGTGATATTAAAGTAATCGTTGTGAACGCTTCTCCTCACGTAGGCAGAATTTTTTACTCTCAAGCATGGAGCGCTGATGCTGAGCCGACTGCACCTGAATGTTTCTCTAATGATGGTCGTACTCCCGATGCAGGGGCTAAGTCTCCTCAGTCTGAGCGTTGCGATTCTTGCCAACATAACATCAAGGGTTCAGGTCAAGGTACATCTAAGGCTTGCAGATACTCACGTAGGCTTGCAGTTGTTCTTGAAGATGATTTTGGTACACCCCTACAAGGCGATGTATATCAAATGAACTTGGCATCTAAGTCTTTGTTTGGTGACAGTGTCGGTGAGAACACACATACGTTTGAGAACTATAGCAAGTACTTAGCTAACAACGGCAAGAGCTTAGACTATGTGGTTACTCAGATTAGTTTCAACGAAGACAACGACAATCAATCTGTATTGTTTACTCCAGTTGGATATATCAACAAGTCCCAGTACGAAGTTACAAGCAAAGCGGCAGTTGACCCACTTGTGCAGAAAATGGTTGTTATGACTCCGTACCAAGCTGACATATCAGGTCGTGCACCGAAACTTGAAGCGCCTAAAGCAATTGCCAAGCCCAAGGTTGAAGCCCCAATTGAGGACGCAATTGAAGAGCCAAAGAAACGTGAGACCGTTAAGAAAGCTGAAGCAACTCCCAAACCTAAAGCAGATTTAGATGATGTGCTGAAGGCTTGGAGTGATGAGGAGTAATTATGACCATTGGTTACAGCCAGAGCTTAGTAGAAGCAAACAAAAAAGCTGACTCTAAGTCTCCAGGCGTAGCCTTGGGGCGTGTATGTATATCGCACAATATTAGTGTTGCAGAAGTAGCTGACCATTTAGGCGTAAGTCGAATGACAATTTACAACTGGTTTGAGGGGACTCATGTACCTTATGCTAGGTACTATACTGATATTGAGCGATACATACACATCATCAGGCAACGCAAAATAAAAAAGTAAATTATGTTTGACTTACTAGATACGGTGTTGCCTACACAAGGGCGATACTGCGTGTTTGGTAATGGTAAGTATCCCGATCAAAGATTTGTAGATACCAAGGAAGAAGTAGATGAAATAGTCAAAGAGTTTGTAGAGAATAAGATAGACGCATTTTTTGGTTGTGCTAAGTATGGTTTTGCTAACAATCGTACACATGAGAATGCAGTCTACTTTAGCTCTTTATGGATGGATATTGATTGCGGCGCAACTAAGGGTGTCCCCGATAAAAAGGGCAGGATACAGGGGTATCTGACACAACAAATTGGGCTTACAGAACTTTCTAAATTTTGCAAAACAGTCGGCTTACCAAAGCCAATAATCGTTAACTCAGGTAACGGCATTCATGCCTACTGGTTACTTGAGGAGACACTAGAACGTAGAGAGTGGGAACCATTGTCTCACCGACTGCGTGATCTTTGCAAAGAGCATGGGTTGATTGTTGATCAGTCTGTGTTTGAAGCATCTAGGATACTGCGTATACCTAACACGTTTAACTTTAAAAACAAAGCCGAACCACTACCCGTGGTTGTGCTAAGTGAAAAGACTCGTCGTATGACGGCTGATGAAGCTAGACAGTTACTTGGTGCACCTGAACCTAAAGATGAAATGCCTGACTTCTTGCCTCGCAAGATGAGCCCCATGATGGAGGCTTTGATGAGCAATAAGGTAAAGCGTTTTAAGACAATCATGATGCGCTCGGTGAAAGGAGATGGTTGCAATCAACTACTGCACTGTTTTCAAAATCAAGATACGATTGAAGAACCTTTGTGGCGTTCAGCTTTATCTATAACTGCATTTTGTGTAGACAAAGATAAGGCGTCGCATATGATGTCCAACAAGTACGAAGGCTATGACCCTGATGAAGTCGATAGAAAGGTAGACAACATCATTAAAAAGGGAGGCCCTCATACATGCGCACAGTTTGAAAAACTTAACCCAACAGGATGCGAAGGCTGTGTACACAAAGGAGTTATCAAGTCACCCATAGTTTTGGGTGCTGAGATAGAAGAAGCTAGTGAAGCCGACAACGAAGTAGAAGTAGAGGTTGAGGAGCAAGTTACAACAGTTAGGATACCTGAGTATCCGTTCCCATACTTTAGAGGTAAGAACGGTGGAGTTTATAAGCGACCTGATAGTGAGGAGGAGGCAGACCCGGAATTAGTTTATGAGAATGATTTTTATGTCGTTAAACGAATGCACGACAAGGAGCAAGGCGAAGTAATTTTATTTAAGTTGCACTTGCCCCATGACGGGGTAAGAGAGTTCACTGTGCCGACAAGTTCAATATCTGCAAGGGATGATCTGCGTAGATGTTTAGCTCAACGTGGAGTGATGGCGCACCATAAAAGCTACGACGCATTGGCGGCGTTTGTTATAACATTTGTTAAGAACCTACAGTTTCAAAAGAAAGCAGAGATTATGAGAACACAATTTGGTTGGGTAGATGGTGATAGTAAGTTTGTCATGGGCGATAAAGAGATAACTAAAGACGGAGTTTTCTATAGCCCGCCGTCATCTGCAACGGAAAACATTGCAGAAAAGATTCACCCTAAAGGTACGCTAGAAGGTTGGAAAACAGCGTTCAATATGTATGCTAAGCCCGGGTTAGAGGCTAATGCGTTTGCCGCACTTGTTGGATTTGCTTCACCGTTATTTAAATTTACAGGATTACAAGGCGCAATAGTTAACTTGATACATGAGCAAGCCGGATCAGGAAAATCAACTGCCCTTTATATGTGTAATAGCATTTACGGTGACCCAGTTAGGCTTACCTCTACGTACAGAGACACATTCAATGCAAAGATGTTAAAGCTAGGAGTCATGAACCACTTGCCAAACACAGTAGATGAAATTACTAATCTATCTGGTAAAGAGTTTTCCGACTACGCATACAGTATCTCAGGTGGTACGGGCAAAGATAGAGTAAAGGGTTCATCCAACGAACTGCGGGTTAACAATACCTCTTGGCAAAATCTAACTTTATGTTCATCTAATGCAAGTTTTTATGAAAAGCTCAGCGCATCCAAGTCGGTTGCCGACGGTGAATCAGTAAGGTTGATTGAGTTCAGAATAGAGCCATCAAATATTATTAGTGTCGCCGAAGGTAAAGAAATGTTTGATCATCAACTGCGTGAAAACTATGGGCATGCGGGTGAAATTTATCTTCAATATCTTGTTAATAACTTAGAGTATGTTAAAGATAGCTTTAAAAAAGTACAGGCTAGATTAGATAAAGAAGTACAGTTTACCAGTCGTGAAAGGTTTTGGTCGGCAACTTGTGCTTGTATTATTACTGCAGGGTTAGTTGCTAAGAAGTTAGAACTGCATGAGTTTGATATGAAAGCTATATACGAGTGGATAAAGAGGATGCTTGGCGAAATGCGCAACGAGGTTAAAGCACCACAACAAGACAGCCCAACCGCAGCTTTGGGGGATTTCATTAATGCACACATTGGCAATATTTTGGTCGTTAATGGTGAAACCGACGCTAGAACAAGTATGGTTGCTATGCCACTGATGGAACCTAAGAACGAACTACTGATACGCTACGAACCAGATACTAAAGAATTATATATTGCGGCTAAACAGTTTAAAGATTTCTGTGTACGACAACAGTTGAACTACAAAACTACAATTAAGAAACTAGAGGGCGTTAAAGTATATAAAGAAAGCATGAATAAACGCATGGCTAAGGGCATGAAGATTGTTTCGCCACCAATACGTGCATTAAAGTTTGATGCTTCAGCTAGTGATTTCTTGCACATAGATGTACTGTTACAACAAAATGAAGATAGAGACATTAACGTATGAGATTAATTGGGCTAAGTTTAGAAAAGGGTATTCATTTTTTATACCCTGCATAGACCATAGAACTGCTCGGAAAGTATTGAAAACTGTAACTAAACGACTAAAGATGGATATTGTTACAAAAGTAATTATTGTAGACGGCATTAAAGGGCTACGTGTTTGGAGAGTTTAGTATATAATAAATACTGATTGATTCATGGTTTCCTCCTAGCAAGTTCGCTCCTTGCTCCTCCTTGCCCCCGCCTATGTGCGGGGGTTTTTTATTACTTACGTCGTTTAGCCATTTCTTCTGCACGAGCATCTAAAACATCTTGAATGTTAGACGCAGATTCCCCGAGTAATGATATGTTTTGTTTATTAAGTGGTACTCCACCTACTGTATGGGCTTTGTTTTTGTTTTGTGAAGTAATAGCATTAAAAATAGTTTTATTATCTATTCGGTAAGACGGATACTTACTATTAAATTTAGCAAGTTGATTTTCCATAATAGCTTGGAATCTATCGCTTCCTTCATCTGTATTTTTACCATATTCAAACTTTAAACGATTAAGAATCAAAGCTCTTTCGTTATTAATTTTTTGATCTATACTCTGCAGTTTAAAATCATTGACCTGCGTAGATGCAAGTAAATCTGGTCTAAACCCAATTGCTTGAAATATTAACTCGCCAGTTTTTACATCTTCTGCGGCAACAAGTTCTACGCCTCTTGTAGTTTTCATTCCATCCGTTGCATATTTATTAGCAATAGCAAAGTTGCGTAATGCCGCCGGAGTTAATTTTTCAGTCATCTTTTGGTAGTCACCCATAGCGTAAGCATCAAATGCGTCAGCCAAAGACAATCCTAAACTTGCAGTCGGCCCGGCAAAATGATCAAGCATATAAGCAGTTGCGCTATCTCTAGCAGTCTTAGTCTCTTTACTGTCTCGGCCCCATAAATCTGCAATTCCAGAACGAGATGCTATATCAGCACTAGTAATTGCATTTAGCGGTCCACGAGCTACCCAGTCAGATAATGGAACTCCACCTACATAAATATTACCAAGTTTCTCAGGTAAGTAGTTTGTGTAAAACCAAGTAGTTACATCTAAGTCTTTTAGTTCTTCAGGCCAATCGTCTTCATCTTTAAGTTTTTCCCACATAGAGCCTAGCATGCCCATAATAGGATTAAACAAAGCCATGTTTGCAGTGCCGCCAATTATAAAAGAGCTCATTAATATGCCAAAAAATTTAGTAGCGGCTTCTTTTTTACCTTCTTTATTTAGATAAGGTAGCATCTTTTTAAAGCTAGTACCTAGCAATAATGTCATTTGCAGTGGATACATTTTGAATTGGAATGCTACTTTACCAATGCCTTCTTGCATAAATCTTGGACGATTAGATATATCATAGTCACCCAATGACTCATTAACATCGTTAACTGCTTGTTGTACTGCTTCTTCATACCCTAACCCACGACCCATACCCAAGCGGAAAGATGCAAGGTAAACCGCTTCTCTACTTAACCGTTCAGTGTTGTGCATTAATGCGCCGACAAGAAAATTAGCCGCACGTTTACCTTTACCTACTATGCTATCGTAGTCTTCTGCGGATGCGCTCTTATATCCAAATACTAACCCAGCATAAGTGGATTGCGATACACCACGACTTACCATTTCACTAATAGCTTTCTGTTCAATTTCAGATAAATTTTTATTGTTAGCAATACTTGGCGCAGCATAAGACATTGTGCCGTCTGGGTTTTCTTTCATATACCCATATTGGTTAAGCAAGACAGTCATCTTACCAATTTCTTTAGCGGCTTTTAACGCGTTCCCATGACTTGCGGCAAGTATAGGTAGGCCAGACATGTATATACTAATAGGTTGAATAAGAGCAGTAGCAGCTCCAGACATATACCAAAAGTACGACGCTTTATTAGCTATACCTGCTATAGCATTACTTAAACTATTTTCTTTTCCAGATAACGCAAGGTCAATTCGTTTTTGTGCTTCTTCTACAAACGGTGTAAGTTCTTCACGGCCTACAATCGAGTCCCTAGCTGCTGATACAGATAAATTAAGAAGCGGTGAATACTTAAGCCGAGCCAATTGTTTAGCTTGTCGAGTAGCGGTAGTTGCAATATTACGTTGTAGATCAGTACTAAAACCAGCCCTACCCTTTCGGTGCATAAATTGTTTTCTAAAACTTTCTTCGGGCATAGTGCTCAAATAAATTTGATACACAGCGTCTTTTAAATTCTCAGCGGTTGTATTTGAACCGATATTGCCTTTATCTATTGCGTTAAATAAATTAGTCAGCATTTTACTAGCGCCTGGGCCAGTAGAACTTTTACGCAAACTGTTTATATCATTGCCTTGGTTTATATCACTTTCCAATATACCTTTTTCTTTGGCAATACGTTTGATTGCTGCGTTTCTTTCTTTGCGGGTTTCATACAAATAAAATTCTTTAGTATCTCCTTCGCCGACAGATACCCAGAAATCCCCGTTACGAACTAAAGGAAAGTAAGGAGTTATTTTTCCAGATTCAAATGCCTCACGTATAGAAGAAAGTACGTTTTGTTTAACTGTATCGGGTAAACCTTCTGTTTTATTAACTTGTTCTTCTAATAAGATAGCGTATTGATCGGCAATATTCTCATAATATTTTTTAAGTATGGCGTATATTTTTTGTCCAGATTCACCAAGCTGAATATATTGCGTATCTAATTCTTTACTGCGTTCTTTTGCATTAGGGTCAGACGGATCAATCCTAGCAAGTGTAGTTGTATAAACAAAATCAGAAATCTTTTTACGTAGTGCAGGGTCTTTTGCAAAGGCACGGCGAACCATACTAATCATGCTTTCGGCATTTTCTAAAAACTTTTGTGATGACCCGTTCATTTGCTGAAGTAGGGTATTGGTTTCTAGTAGTCTTGGTATACCTTGGTCGTTAGCCCATTTTGCAAGGAAATCAAACGTAGGCAATTTAACTAATGCAGATCGTTTACTATAGTCAAGTTCATTCCAATTACCAGATAGTACATTGCGAATACCGTTTGGTTCCCTTAATTTTTGTAGTACAGATACGTTAGCAGCGGCAGTTTCTGCAGTTGATGTTGCTACTTTTTCTTGCGCTGCTTTTACATCTGCTTCTATTTGTTCCGCACTTCGTACAGCTTTAGCTTTTACATTTGGCGGTGTAGTTGATGCGGCTACGTTTGTTGCTTTTTGTGCGGGCATGCCACGTTGAACTAAAGTCATTGTGCTTGACATGCGGGCGTTAACTATTTTATCGGATACTGAAATAAGGTTTATAAGCGCAGTATGATTCCCGTCTGGAATATCAAAAAACTTACGCATTGCATCTACAAACCTACTAAATAAAGATTTGGGTTGATTAAATCCTTTAGCCGAGTTTAAGAATTTTTGGAATTCACCATCAGACATGCCGTAAGCTAAGAACTCTTGATCATCACTGAAGATGTTATTTTTTTCTATAATGTCTTTTAGATGTTCTGATAACGTACCATTGTCTTGCATCTCTTTAGCTCTAACTTCTGCATTACTCATAATAGTAAGCAGTTCTTTATAGGCCTTTACTAATTTAGTATTTTCTGAGTAGCCCCTTGATAAAGCATGTTTAGCTGCAATTAATTTTAAACTTGTGGCGGCATGCCACATTTCATGCAGTACGGTTACATTATTAACACCGCTATACTTCCAATTTCGCCCACGTACAAACACTGCTTTTTTATTTTGAGGCGCATTTTCTACAAAAAGACCTACTGCTTTACTCCATCGTTCTGCAGCTTTTGGTGTTTTTAATTCTTCTGGTACGGGTTGACCCGGTTGAACCACTTCAAATTTAACATTACCAATAGCCCGCATAAGTCTATTGGCTACTAATTTTTGAAACGTATTACCAGTATTCGCAACAATTTTTAAAGCCTCTGTACCAGTCTTAGCTTTTCCAAAATTAGAATTTGCTTTGCTATTCATATCAAACGTAGTTGATGCTTTTACGTTTGTGTTTTTTTGGTTATCCCACCTTTCTTTAATAGCCGCAGTATATTCACCAGGCGTAGTGTAATGCCCTTGATACTCGTCTTCTATATCGTTGTCTTTGTTGTACTTAGCTAACTGAGTAAAGTTTTTTATTTTTTCACGTTCTCTCTCAGGTATATGTTGCTTAGCTGCGTCAAACTCAGCTTGTTTAAATTCTTCAAAGGTTTGTTTCTTAACGGGTTTTGGCGTTTCTTCTTTTTGTTCTCTACCTAGCTCAGACATCCAACGCTTGTAACCTTCTTTACCAGGCAAGAAAGATAATAGATTATTCTTTTGTTCTTTAGTTAAAGTTGGGTCCTTTTCTACTCTTGCTTTTACTTCGCTATTGGTAAGCTCTAAAGGCCCAAATGGTAATGACGCATCCCACCCTGCACGCACCGCAGCTTCGTGTTCCGGGCTAACTTCTTCTAAGTTTGGTTCTGTTGGTGCAGGTGTTTCTTTGGTTTGTTCAGCTTTTTGCTTTTCATATGCTGTATTACGTTCGTCTTCTTCTTCTTCTTTAATGCGGGCTTCTAACTCTTTTTGCTCACGGTCTTCTTTTTCAGACTCAGCTTTTAATTTAGCCGCGATTTCTTCATCAGATAGTTCTGGCGCTTGTTGTTGCTCAAGGTCTTCTTTAGTTTCTAGTGTTTCTGTTTGTTGTTTTTCAAGATGTTGACGCAACAAATGTTGTTTAACTCTTATAGAATTTTTATCATTTTTATTTCTTATATTGCCAAAACCCTCAAGCGATACGCCAAAATTATCTATTAATCCATTTAAAGAAAGTGTATTAACTTCGTTTGCAGGCTTAGACAATACTTTATTAGCCAAGTCTAATTTTTCTTCTGGGCTAAGATCGCTAATTTGTCGTTTTGGTTTATTTACTGCAGCAGGGGGTGTTTCTTTAGGTTCTTCTTTAGGTTCTTCTTTAAGTTCTTCTTTATGTAACTCTTCTTCAAATTCTTTTGGTTTATTTTGTTCTTCTTCTTTTAATGCTTGGTCTTTAAGACGTTGCGTTATTTCTTCGTCAGTTAACTCTGGTGTTACTTGAGGTGCAATTGGTTTTACCGCCGCTGGGTTTGATACTGAACGTATAGGCGGTATTGGTTTTTGTATTTTAGGTATTGGCGGTGTTATTGGTGGCGGTGTTATTGCAGGGGGTTGTTGTGTTTCTCCTGCATTACTAACTCCAACATTCGGCTGATTAGGAACCACTCCATTTCGTTCAACTGCCCCAACTCCCGGGGTAACTCCTTGTATTGCAGTGGGTTGTGCAGGTGGCTCATTGCTAACTCCAGTTGTTGTGGTGTCAGGTTCTGCAACATTTTGTTTTTCCTTATTTTCAATAATAGCATTAATCCGCCGAGCAGCTATTTTGTCAGCATCTTCTGGTGAAAAGTTATTTAAATCTTGTATTTCTTTAGATAACGTAGCTATTTGTTCGTCTTTAGTACCTGTCGGTTCAGTTAGTTTAGATACAACTCCTGTATCAGTTTGCGGTAGTGGTGCTTCAGTAGGTTTAGCTTTGCCAGATATTACGTTACCAACACCTGTAAGAGCAGAACCAGCAACCGCACCTTTTAACCCTGCATCAACAATTCTTTCAAAGTTTTTCTTGGTAAAAAATGATTGGTTTTCGTCTACAAATCTTTCCGCTGCAGCAGTTGTGGCTTCTTGTGCTGCTTCTGTTGCTCCTTCGGATATAAAGCCTTCTGCAGCTCCTTTACCCATACGCTTGTACCAAGCACCCATAATTTCGCTGTTGGGTATACCTGCAGTTTTTGCTTTGCGTAATATGTTTAAAGGTGTAATTGCGTCAAGACCAGCTTCTAAAGTTCCAAACCCAACTGCTACACCCGGTCTAATTTGACCTGTTTTTTCATAAATATTTTGCCCTACATCAGGTATAGTTTGAGCAGCCGAACCAGCCACTGCACCAGCAGCTTCATATTTCAATGCGGTTTTTTTAGCGGCTTCAATACCGGCTTTTTGTGCGGCTTCTTTTATAGCAGTTTGGGCTAAACCTTTTTCAGCAGCACTCATTGCTGCAGCTTCGGCGGCTTCTTTAGCGGCTATTACCGCGCCACGACCTACTATGCTTGCAGCACCACCAGTAAAAATACTAGGTAATATAGTTGGCAATGCGTTACCAACGCCCTCTGCAAGATACTGAGCAAGTTTTTTACTAGAGTTAATATCTTTGTACGATTCAACTTGAGTTGGATAATCCTTACTAACTTGTTTTTGATATTCGCCAGCCTCTTGCATTTCTTTTTCGGCTTGCTCATGTTTTCCAATTGCTTCATGAAATAAAGACTTTCCAACCGTACCCATGTTGTACAAGTTTTTAGTGCCCGCAATAGCAGCATTAGCGAAAGTAGTACCTAGTCCTTGTTCTGGAGCTTCGGCAACGCCTAATATTTTTTTTACCGTGCGTTGTATTACGGCATTATCAGTACCTTCAGGAAACTCAAGAATACGACCATCTGGTAATTCTGCTTCAATAGCCATTTAAGTTTCCTATTGTATTTGGTTGCCACTTGCATCAAACCTTATTCTGTTTGGTGTATTTTTTGGCGCGGTTTGTGGCGCGGTTTGTGGCGCGATTGTTGTACCTGCTCTTTTTTGCGTCCAAGTTTTATAGGCCTCAGTAGAGTCGCCGTCATGTTCTTTAAGAAGCTTTCTATATGCTTTACCGCCACCTTCAATTTGGAAGTTATTCCAAGCAGTGTCATTAAGTTTTTGTTGTTGGATATTTTGTTCTCCACCAGCAATTTTTTCCCTTGTGTTAGCTGCAATTAGTGCAGGTATTTCACCACCTTTATCTTTTAAGTATTGCTTAGCAGCTTTGTAGTTTGCTTGTATTGTTGGGTTATTTTTATTTTCTGGAAGTTCTCCAGCTTTATAATCTGCATAAACAGAAGCTAAAGCATCAGGTAACTTATTGTTTTTAAGCGCAAAGTCCATTAGTTTAATTTGTGTTTCAAAGCCTAGTTTTTCAAGTGCTTGTTCTTTCTTGTCGGCAGCAATTAAGTTATCAGATTTAATCTTGTATAAACCTAATTTATCTGCGTGCTCGGCTTTGTTCAAATTCATTTTCATTTCTGCCGCAACTTGCTTAGCTTTTTCTTGTGCTTCAATAGCTGGTGCTAAATCTTTACTAATTCCCGGTAAAGCATGTTCTGCGCCTTGAGCTAATGTGTTGCCGTGTAGTATACGCCCTGAAAACCCAAGAGCTGCTAAAGCAGTTTGTAATTTAAAGTTTTTATCGGCGGCATCTGATATTGCTTTTGCTTGCGCATGCAACGGAGCATAGTCCATAGTTGGTACTGGACCTAACGCACTCATTCTTTGTTCCAGATCAGACGGAGTTGTTTTTGCTACCTGTGGCACTTCTGCTATTGAACTAGCTGGTGCTTGTGGCATTTGAAGTCCCGGCCCTTGTTGAGGCGCCATAGAATAATCTGTTTTGAAATTTTGATTTTGTGTATCAACTGTTTGAGCTAAACTTTCTTCTTCACCAGCATATCTAGCTACGTCAGTAATACCACCACGTTTTTTAGACTCAGTCGGCATAACAGAATCAATTACAGGGGAAGCACTAATAGCGTTAGCATAAGCAGCATTATCTGATACAGCCATTTGTCCTGGTTGCGCTAAAGTTTTACGCCCAGGTTTATTTGCATCATTTTCCATCTTAATCAAATCAATAAGACTTGGTAGACCCTGTGTATTTTGTTCTGGTGCTGATTGTGGAGTAGGTATGCCACGTTGCCCGTTACCTGCGCCTGTTAGCCCACTTGCAGTTTGTGGGTTAGCCCCATAACTCCCCGCTTGTGGTGCCCCTGTTGGGTGTTGCTGCTGTCTTGCTAATTCAACTCTTAATTGATTGGCTAATCCTGTATTACCAACTTGTTCAGCTTGTATTATTTCATTTTGTATAGTAATTGGATTAACTGTTTGTTGTTGTGTATTTTGATTTAATGCGTTTGTTATTGAGCTTGTAAGCCCACTGTCGGCATAGCGATCAACCATTCCGCCTTTTTTGTAAGACTTCATTATCCCGCCATCAGCACCTGTAAGAGCTTTAGCTAGTTGAGATATACCATAAGCGCCCATACCTATCGACGCAATATTTTGTATACCAGATGGGCTACTAGGTTGTGTTATAGATTGAGTATTTTGAACTGGGTAGCCGTTAATCATATTTTGTATGTACCCTTGTTGCTGGTATGGGTAGTTCAATTGATTAACGTAGTTTTGATACTGAGTATTAAGTAATCCTTGTTGATATTGTTGTTGTTGTGCGCCAAGTGTATTCTGTAAACCAATGTTTCCAGTTTGTTGTGCGTACTGATTTTGACCAATATTAGCTTGTGCATTAGCACCTGAAATTGCTGCTTGATTAGCAGACAGCCCTAGTCCTGCACCGTATTGTTGTTGGTTAATATTTGCTTGTTGCGCAGTTAGTCCGGCTTGTTGGTTAGCCTGTTGGGCAGCTAAATTTTGTTGTGCGCCAAGTTGTTGTGTTGATAATTGTGCGCCTAAGTTTGCTTGCCCCGCAGTTAATCCAGCCTGTTGATTAGCAAGATTAGCTTGTTGTTGTGCCGATTGGTTAGCTAAATTAGCTGCTTGGTTGAACTGTCCTTGTTGGAGTCCATATTGACCTGCAAGACTTTGATTAGCTAAACCAGCTTGTTGTTGCAGCTGAGCATTTTGTAACCCAGTGTTATAACCCATTTGAGCATTGAACTGCCCAGTGTTAATACCCGCTGCTTGGTTAGCTTGTTGTGCTTGAAGCGATGCTGCGTTTTGTGTATTAAATTGTTGTTGCGCATTATTAAACGCGTTGTTATATCCTTGACCTACTAGGTTGCTCATTGCCAATTGGTTAGATTGGTTTTGTAAAGCGTTTTGTACGCCCATACGTGAGCCACCAAATGCACCTGCTTGTGTAGCCTGTGCCTGATTTTGAGCTTGTTGCATACCTTGCTGTTGGTTAAGCAAAGCTATTTGTGGATTAAGTGATTGTTGTAAATACGGATTCATCAACTGCGCAGCAGATTGATTATTAAACCCTTGACTGTATACGTTGTTATACCCAACACTACCAGGCCCTTGAAACTGAGCCGCTTGCATATACGGTGACGTACCTAACTGGGCCGCACTTGTTTGAGCCGCACTCATATAAGGTGACGTACCTAACTGAGCCGCACTCGTTTGAGCCGCGCTTGTCATTGGCGTGCCCATTGAATAATTATTTAAACTTGGTGCATTTACGCTTTGATAACTCGCATTAATTGGGTTATAGCCAGTATTAAGTAAATTTTGCGTTGCTTGCCCAGCCGCAGTACCCGCTGCAGTTGTATTTGGGTTTATACCTAAGTTTTGCGCAGCTTCAAAAGATTGATTTTGCAACCCCGTCATTGCAGCGTTTTGTTGCCCTTGGTATGCTTGGTAGGGTTGTTGGCTTGTAGCCCAAGCATTAGCTAAATTTTGTTGCGCATAAGGTAGCGCATATGCCGCTATACCACTTGTACTTGTGGTAGTTGATGGCGAACCTGTTGTCAATGTAGTCATTTATATTCTCCGTTATGCAGGTAAGTGTTTATCTGCATGGCTATTTTTAGCCACATTACCTATACCCACAGTTTTACGTCTAGCGTGTTGAATTCTGTCTAACATGCCATAAAGTTTACGGGCTCCGGCTTCTGTTGAACCGTTACCTAATTCAGAAACTATACGTGCGGGCACTACAAATTCACCGTCGGCGAGCCTTGCAGGTTGTTTACTTCCTATAGTTGCAGGGATTGAATCTGATACACCGTCTCCAGGGCCACGAAGCAGTCGGCCTCCATCAGAATAACTACCTAGATTATACGCTCCACCACCACTAGCGTATGCTGAAATACCCATACTTCCCCCGTCTGCAGCTTTAACTGCATTAGGATCATTGTTTATATCTTGTTGCGCTTGTTGTGAAGCTACGTAGTCTGATAATGCTGCACCGGATAAACCGCTTTGTGCTATGTCTTGTGCGTAAGGTCTACCCGTTGCTGGGTTGATTGCATATATCGGTTTTGCAGGTAGTCCTGTTACTGAGTCGGTTCCGTAATCCATTGGATCGCCGCCACTAGCCATATTCATAACGGGTTGAGGAACTGGCATTTGTTGTTGAATTGGGTTATATACTGGGTTTACGTTATGCGACATAGGCGCATTAAAGTTCCCCATAGCTGCTTGTGGTGTAGCTTGTAACCCGCCGATTGCTGATTTTGTAACTGTTGGCTTAAAGTAAGTGCGTTCACTTGTATCCGGAACTGCTCCTTGTACGTATTGTGACCCAATCATATTTAATGTTGCTGGGTCTACTGCATTGCGGTTATATACTAGCCCGCTTGGGTTTCCTCCAGGAGTTGCGGTATACGGAGTGCCAGTTGCAGCAGGTGTAGAAGCTGTAGTAGACGCAGAGGGTATTAACGCATTTCCATTTGGTCCGTTTGCGGCTTGTAATACATTACCCGCTACACTTGCAGCAGTTCCTAATGCAGTTCCAGATGGATTAATTGTACTAAGCGCCGCACTTGGATTTGATATTGCCGAACTTATCCCGCTTGCCGCAGTTGATAAAGGAGTTGCCGCAGCCGCAGCCGCAGCCGCATTTTGTGCATCGGTTATAGATGTGTAATCTCCCGTACTCATAACTCCGTTATTCACCATATTAGCCGCAGTAGTCCCACTATCAACGCCCCCATAACCTAAGTTTCTAGCTGCGTCTTGTGCTGCCGTATCTTGAGCAGCCTGTGAACCCAAAGTAGTAACATCAGTAGCAAGGTTTGCCCCACCGTAAGCCCCAATACCAGCCATTACACCTTTACTAAGACTACCCGAAGCCGCAGCTTCAGTGC
>Ga0207959_1000102_pt1 | contig 24446 bp, 44 predicted proteins | sample CryBogCBH20Aug07_FD_184609 | JGI IMG/M metagenome (GOLD analysis project Ga0207959, IMG submission 184609) | Freshwater microbial communities from Crystal Bog, Wisconsin, USA - CBH20Aug07 (SPAdes) (version 2) | ecosystem: Environmental > Aquatic > Freshwater > Lake | place: Crystal Bog... | reverse complement strand
GTCCGCGAGACAATCGCAATGGGCACCGCCCTGATCTCAATGGGCAACGTCGTGGGGCTTAAGTATCGCGACCCGATACGTGACACGACGTCAAACCTGATCGGGTTCTGTGTGGCCGCCTCGGCCACCGGCAAGGAAAGCATTCTGCGTGGCGGCACCAAGGTCCTTGAGACGGTCGAGCTGCAACGCGCGGCATATGGCACGATCAAATCGGAGCAGGAAATCGTCCGCAATCTCGTCGAGCATCAGGCGTCGTTCTACATGATCGACGAAGTGGGCTTCCTGCTCAAGAAGATCAAGTCAGCCCAGACAAAGGGCGGCGCATCCTACCTTGAAGCTATCATCGGCATCATCATGTCGATCTATTCAAAGGCCAGCGGCACCCTGCTGATCTCGGGCGACGTCAAGAAGGAAATCCGCAAGGCAATTCTTCAGGAGATCAACCAGATTGAGCGCCAACTTGAAGATGGCCCAAATCCCATTTTTGAAGCAAAGCGCGACCGGTTGGCCACATCGCTGGAGCAGATCAATAGCGGGATCAAAAATCCGTTCCTGTCATTGATCGGATACACCACGAACTCAAATTTTGATGATTCGGTCGACTACGAGAACGCCACAAATGGGTTCATTGGCCGGTCGCTTCTCTTCATTGAAACAAAAACCGTCCCGCAAGAGAAGCTGGACTTCAAGCCTCGTTCTATGCCCGACGCGATGGCCAACACGTTGAAGCAAATCTATATGGCTGGATCGTATGACGTCCTTGATCTTGGGCGCATTGAGAGCTCTGCCGATAAGATTGAAATTCCGACGACCGACGACGCTTTGGCGATGCTCAAGAAGACGAGCGCGGCTCTCCACAATCTTGCTGAGGATCAAGCCGAGAGGACGGGGCTGGAGGCTTTGTTCTTGCGCGGCAAGGAGCTTGTGGCGAAGGTGTCATTCATCCTGGCCGTGCCGGAAGGCATCAGGACGGTCGAGCACGTCCGGTGGGCGTACGCGTTGGTTAAGAACGACGTCGAGACCAAGGCCCGCGTTGTGATCGGTAATGATCGGCAAAAGGATTCACCTGAAGACGCGATTGTGTCGCGCATTCAAAATTTGTTGGGTGACGATGGCGAGACGCTTGGCGTCCTGTTGAACCGCCTTCGGCCACACAAAAAAGAGAATGTTGAAAAAGTTCTCGACAAGCTCGTCGAGCGCGGTTTCGTCATCGTTGAGGAGAGCGTTCATCCTCGTCGCAGAACTGTTGTGAAACGCTATAAAAAGGCACGGAAATGACGATTGATCTTAATGAGCATATGAAAAAGAAAACGCAGCAGAAGCACATCAAGGCTTACGATGCCATGGCGAAGGCGATGGACGGCTTGACTGTCGGGACGATTTTGCACATCACGTCAGCGTTTGTGGCGCACTTGCTGTCACAAATGACGCCGGAGGGCCGCGCCGATGCCGCGATGCGGTTTTATACGATTATCGCATCGGATCAAAATGGGGATACGCCTCAGTGATTGAAGCAAACGATCAGCATGCCCGTTTCTTGAAGCGGTTGGACGCATCGCGCCCTTCCGTTTTTAAGGTTGCGGAGTGGCTGCATCGTCAGGGGTTCACGATAAAAGTCCCGAGCATTTCTTATGCAGACTACGCCAGTGAGCACTTGAAGCACGTCGACGAGGGCGATCTCTTTATTAAGAAGCCGAACGATGCCGATTGGATGAGGGTTGAGGTCAAGCATGTCAGCCTTGAATTTGATGAAAGCGGCAAGTGGCCGTTTAGGACCGTCATCGTTTCAAATAAAAATGCAATTGACCGAGCCGACCCTTTGCCTGTAGCATATGTCCTTGTGAATAAATCCATGACACATGGAGGAATTGTATATTCAAAAACAAAAAATGAATGGTCAGAAAAAAAGATTCTGGCGAAGAATACTGGGAACATAGAAACATTTTATGTTTGCAGTCCAAGCATATTGAAATTTGTAAAATTAGGAGAATGACAATGACCGACAATCCGCATTATGGTGCAGTCATGAGTGTAGGACCAAGACCGGGTTATGGCGGGATGGTGCGGTCATGAGTGGCGGCATTGAACCACAAACAATTAAACAAGTTCCTCAGCCGGATTGGCTCGTTGTTGAATACACGACGACACAAGGGAATTTTAGGAAATGCCTGTTAAGCAATAGGGATGCTAAAGATCACTGGGCAAAATGCAATGATGATATTAAATCGTCATACATAATTCGTGATGCAGAGCCTGATGATTTTGAAGGAAAATATCATCTGTTTTCAAAGGGAATAAATGTATGACTGATTGGCAACCAATTGAAACTGCGCCCAAGGACGGGACACACATTATCCTGCTCGTTGAAAACAAGGCCATAGAAGGATGGTATGAATACGATGAGTGGTATAAGGACCATAAATGGAACGTCGTGAAACTTCCTATTCATGGTTGTGATTGTTGCTCGCTTGAAAACGACGATCCTACCGGCTGGACGCCATTACCGGAGATGCAGAAATGACCATTGATGATAATATGTGGTTTATTTTATGCAACATCAGCATGAACCCAGAAAAATCAGACATTTTGCAAAGATGGAAATATTACAAAGATGCTGAAGGGAACTATCAGCGTGAATTGTTGGGTCAGATGAAAATTACAATTGAAATATTACCATTACCGGAGCCGCCAAAATGATCATCAACCGCCGAGGATTTATCCAAGGGCTTGCAAGCCTCGTCGCAGCTCCAGCAGTCATCCGCGTGACGACAATCATGCCGGTCAAAGTTATGCCGCCTGAAGAAGTTCTAGTGGCCGTCCAACGGAGCGGAATTGGTCTCAATGCAATTCAAGAACTTTTGTTGCCGGGGCTTCGGGCGATACAGGGAAAACATTACTCCATGCCGTCGCAATACCCATTATTGTTTTCTGAGTTTTCAAAATGATCAACCGCCGAGGATTCATTCAAGGGCTTGTCAGCCTCGTTGCTGCACCTGCGGTGCTGCGTGTTGCGCCGATCATGCCGGTGAAGCCCGTGGCGCTGGTCGAGTATGACATCGCGCGTGATGCCTACGTTGAAATCAGCATGGGTTATAAAGCAGTCCGCGCGGTGGTTAATCACAATCTGTACCGTTCCTTGTATAGGCCGGACAGTCTGGGCTTGATCAGGATGGAAGAAATACAAAATCGTTTGTTTGAGGGGGTGTTATGAAAAAGTGGACGATACAAGTAACTTATGACGCATCAAAAGATGATGGCAAAAAGTTTCGCGCCCGAACAGTTTTTTGGACAGAGGCGGAAGATTTACTGTCGGCATACAAAAATGCCGAGCAAGCCTTCAAAGGTCGCGAAGACATAAAACTTGGGGCAATCCTGCCCGGTCATCATGGGACGATGCCATGATATTCAATCCAGATTTGTCGATGCATGTATATTTGCATCACATATTTTCAAAATATGATATCTTTGTTATGCATCGTCGCAACCGTCCAAAAATTGATCGCGCGTCTATGACGATCTGTGTTTTTTGGAAAAGAAATAAATGGCACGAATTTTATTTGCCATTGTTGTTCAAAGGAAAATCGCAATGACCATCAATGTTTTTGACGTTACGAAAAGAGTGCAGGGCAAACGATTCAAACCTGTCAACGATGCCAATTGCATGGTGAAAGTCACTTATGTTCGTTCGCAATCTGAACAAGAGCGATGGCGCAAGAAGCAAGCGGTTGAAAAAACAATGCGCGGTCAGATTAATTGGGGAGAAGCAAAATGATCGAGATCGGACCAAACTTATCACAGGCAATTGAGCTGTGTTTCGTTATGCTCGGGCTTTTGGGATTTGCGTTCTTTATGACGAGGATGTGAGAGATGATGGGGCATCGCGCAAAGTTGAAGGGCGGCGATGAATACGATGCCTTTCACCGGGTTGCTAGAAGGGTTCATATCTATCTCGGTCGCAGCAAGATTGTGAAAAAAATCAAACGCAAATTCTGGAAACGGCAGAGGAAAATTAACAATGTCAGCGGTCGGGATGAAATGTGATTGTGGCGGGGCGTCAGCCGTGGTCGAGACCCGCAAGAGCTCAATAGCAAATGCCCTCCACCGGCGGCGGCAATGCCGGTCCTGCGGCCAGACTTGGGCCACCGTCGAGCTGCCCTATGACCTTGTAAATTATGTTTTCAAGGACAACAAAAAAGTGTTTGCAATAGGCCGCAAATCGTGAAATAACCGTCTGGCAGGGCGATGGTGCCCTCTAAATGGAGATTGAGATGAATTGGCAGGATGATGACGGTCTCTGGCTACGGGGCAGCTTGGTTATAACGGCCTCAGAGCTTCACGATCTGGGCTATATTTTCTTCAAACAACGGTGGGTATTGCGTCCGTCCCATGGTGGGTCGGTCGAGAATTTTCAACAAGGGGTCGACCAATGAAAGAAGTTACAGAGCAAGTTGAGCAAGAGATTTTTGACACATGCTTCAATGCAATGGCCCAGGCTATGCTTGCATCGCTTAAGGAATTTGAGGACTATGATCAACCTGATGTGATGGGTGTCTTGATCCGCACGTCGCTGATGTTTTCTATTCATTCTGTCGTCAAGGCAGGGGAGAGCGAGGAAACAATCCAAGACGCTGTCAATTACATGATCACTTCTGTCCATCTGAAAGAAGCACTGAATAAGGGCAGGCACTGATGGAGATTAGAAAACCAACCAAGCCCGGCCCGTATATCGCGCGGTCTGCTTCTGACAAAACGGATGATTGGCCCGCGTGGTATGTCGCGGGCCCAGACGGCATTCAGAATTATTTGACCGATCTCGGCGGATGGCGAGAAGATCGGACGACGCCGATACTTGTGCCAAAATGGTTTGCCGTAGCATTGGCGGAAAAATGGAATGGAGACGCAAAATGACTGACATTGTTGAACGGTTACGTAATCCGTCCCCGCCAAACATCCAATTTGTGATGTATGAGTGGATGAAAGAAGCCGCCGACGAGATCGAGCGGTTGCGGGATGAAGTGCATTTTGATGACCAGACAATAAAATCGTTGTTTGAAATTAAAGATCGGTTGCAGGAATCGTTGAAGAAAATTGCGGAATTGGACATTGATCGTTCAGTTGCTCAACGGTATCGACCCGATGGAATCCCAAGCAAAATGGATCGGTGCAATCACGGAATAGCAATGTATGACGAATGCGCGGAATGCGTGGCCGATTTTGCCCGCGCCGCACTGAAGGGGGGCGAGTGATGCAGACCAACGTCCAATACAAAGGCACTGATCTGTGCATGGACTTTCATTGCGATTGTGGACGCGGGTCGCATTTTGATGGGTTGTTTGCGTATGTCATTCAATGCCCGTACTGCAAATCGTTTTTTAAGATGCCGACGGATTTGACGCTTGAAAGGCTTGAATCTTTTAATCCAGAAGAAGAGGATTACCTTACGGCGGTCGATGCCGATGATTATGAGGAGGGAAAGTGATGGACATCGTTGAACGGTTGCGTGATTACGCCGATGGATTATCAGGCTATGCAGCGGATATGATGGGCGAAGCCGCCGATGAGATTGAGCGGTTGCGAGAAGATAAGTTAGACGCACTTGCCGCAGTGGAATCTGAGAATGCTTTTTATCAGATGGAGATTGAGCGTTTGCGGCGTGAGCGAGAAATTTTCAGTCAGGCGTTAGATGACGCGAATGAATGGGGAGGGGAACTTTACGCAGACAACGAGCGGTTGCGGGAAGCGTTGCGTAAGATTGAACAAAGTGACACATGCGGTTGTCAAGGAGAATGTGACAACATGCAAGAAATTGCCCGTGCCGCACTGAAGGAGGGGGAGTGATGGATATTATTGAACTGCTGTGTGACTTAAGGTTACAAATAGTTTGCGAAGAATGGGATACTGTTTCTGAAAGAAGCAAAAGGCTTCATGAAGCCGCCAATACGATTGAGAGTTTGCGAATAAAATTTTGGCAAATAATTGATCTTGAACCAAGTTTGGATGATTTGACGCACATGGATAAACAAGACTGCGCCAAAATAATTACAGAGATGGTCAAAGTAGCAAACATCGCATTGAAGAGGACTGCGTGATGATGATCCAACTCAACCCGACGATCCCGCTGGACACGCCCAAGGGGGCCGCCAAGGCGCACTTCCTGATCGACTATGGTCAGGAGCATCACCTGCTCTGGGTGTGTTTCCAAGACGACACCGGCGAGTGCTGGACATTCCCGAACCCACAAGTCAAATTGCAGAAGAACTTCTCAATGATGCAGAGAACGGGAAAATGAAGAAGCCCACCATGCTGCAGCTCGTCAAGGCGCAAATTCTCGCGCAGAAGGACGGCAATAAAAAGCGCGTCGAGAAACTTGACAAAGCGATCCGCAATCTCCACCGTGAGCTTTCCTCCAACAACAAGACTTGAGCCGCCTTCGGGCGGTTTCTTTTTTTCTCCAGACATACATTTTTTTGTTTGCAAGGCCCGAGAATATCTGTATGGTGATTCTTGTCGGGGCGCGGTGCTCCGCTAGATGGAGAGTGAAGATGCAAAATGTGTTTTATGTGTACCAAGATCAGTATGGCTTCCGCATTGAAGTTAAGACCAATCAAGGCACCCAAGCCGAGCGTGATTTTGCTTGGGACGCACCGACCTTCAACACACAGATGGGCGCTTATGCCTATATTGCAGAACATTGCAAATAAGGGGGCTTCGGCCCCCACCCCTCACTAGATGGAGATTTTAGATGGAAAAGCATGAAATTAACGGAATTAAATTTACAACCGATATTGATGAGTACCAAGAAGGTGTTTGGCAGTATTATGCCCATGAGGATGGCGAAGACGGCACGATAGGCTGGGGTAGTACCGAAGACGAAGCCATAGAAAACCTTTTTGAAAATATTTATCTTCGTTATAAATTGGAGGATTAAAATGTTAGATACCATACGCGCAGAAGCAGCATATCATGCCCGCACAGGCGGCCTGCCTACCGATAATCCATACACAAACGGCACTGGCTCCCGTACCGCATGGGAGCGGGGCTTTTTGGACGGCCTGCGGTCGTTGTATACCGAGCTCAAGGTGACGCAGAGAGCCTACGCCAAGGCCGTCGACGACAAGCGGGCTGTGGAGGCCCAGCTAGCGCAGGTGAAAGCCGAGTACGACGCGTTTTTATTGGAACAGGGGTATTGATCATGGCAAGCGATGCCCCAAGACGCCACGATATTTGCGTCATTGAATCCGAACGCGGGTTTGAGTTGGCCAAAGTAGGCGCGGTCAGAAACGGGTTTATTCGGACGTACAGTTTGAAAAAGGATGGCTTGTTTGACAAGGAAAGAGATATCCATCTTCCAACTGAAACGATTTATGAGATCACAAATCCAGTAAAACAGGTTTTGGCCAAGCTTTTGTGGGAGAAGATCGGACCAAGCCAGATCTGGGCATCCGTGGCGGATATCAGGAAATCCATTCTTACAGGGAAGGTTTGACCATGGCTAACGCATCAACACGCCGGATTACCTCTCGGTCGATCATGAAAACCGCCGCTTTTAAGAAGGGCTATGAGGAGGCCAAAAAAGGCCTGCCATTGAACTCCGATGGTTTTGTGGGGAAAGACGCGTGGCACTACGAGAGAGGCCGCCTGTTCGCCTTCTGCTACAACGGCAAAATCAAAGAGGGACGCCGCCTCCGCATGGACGCCATATTCGCCTTTCAGCAGGCATATTATGAGGATTCAATAATCTGATCAATTTGCAGACGCAAAACTGACATGATATCAATGGTATGAGGGGCCGACGCATGGAGAATCTCATCATGGCGCAGGCCCCATTGAGTGATGACGTTCTCCTCGACACCTTAAGGGTGTATGAGGAGAACAACCGCAATTGCTACGGCGCAGCCAGATTGCTCGGCATCCCGCCTCAGACGTTTCAGAATCGTCTTTATCGTGCCAAGGAGCGCTTCCCCCAGTCAAAAGAAGAGCGGCCACAATCGGGCCGCTGGGCCTACCCGAGGATGGTATCCAAGGAGGCACCCAACACAAAATGGATCATCGGGTCCGATTTTCATATCTGGGACGGAGAACCCACACTGATCTACAAAGCTTTCGTCAAATTAGCCAAAAGTCTAAAGGTCGACGGTATCATTCTCAATGGCGACGTCATCGACGGTGCCCGCGTCTCCCGACACCCGCCCGTGCGCGGCTTCAAAGCTCCCAAAATTGAGAAAGAGATTGAGACAGCCAAGACGTGGCTCCGCATGTTGCCGACCGTCAAGCACAAGCTCTGGACTATGGGCAACCACGACATCCGGATCGACAACTACATTGCCGCCAATGCCAACGAGCTCGACGGCTATATCATGTCTCTGCAGGATCATTTCCGCGACTGGGAAATCTCTTGGGCGTTTGAGATCAATTCCAACACAGAAGTACGGCACCGGTTCCGGTCAGGCATTCATTCGGGCTATTCGTCCTCGATGGCTGCCGGTATCAGCACGGTGACCGGCCACACCCACCAATTGCAGGTGACGGCGATTAGGGACCGCAGAGGAAGCCGCTGGGGCGTCGAGACCGGCATGATGGCTGATCCGTTCGGGCCGCAGTTTGAATACACTGAGGGGGCTCCTAATCGGGCCCAGTGCGGCTTTGTGGTGCTGTCTTACGATGAGGATGGGAATTTGATGCCGCCTGAAATCTGCGAGGTCGTATACGGTCGGCCAGTGTTCAGGGGTCAATATGTCTTGTGAAAAGGGCCCCGCCGGTCAGGCGAGGCCCTAATTGATTATTCGGCGTCTAATTCTTCTTCTTCCTCGTCGTCGATCTCGACGAGGTCTTCATTGCCGTCTTCGTCGATTGTGAGCATGAGGATCGGCTTCTCAAAAGCCTCGGCCATGGCGTCAAATTCGTCGCAGAGCTCTTCAAAAGTCTCGCCGGTCGGGACGGCATCTTCTGTGGACCAGAAGACGATCTCGCCGTCGTCGTTGTAGAACACTTCACGGATGACGAAAAATTCCATCTCGTCGCTTGGGAGATAAATCACGCGATAATCAAAGTTCATTGTGGGCTGCCTTTCGGAGTTGAGGTTCAGAATTGCGAAGTTGAAATTGGAAACGATCATTGGATGAAATCTCCTTAGTTAGGGCCGACAAGGCTGATCATAGCATTGTGACGGGTCTTTGAAAGTTATAGGTAGTGATGCATAAAATAAGGGTAGGGCTCATATTTTGCTTTAAGTATTTGATTTTATTCAATAAATGTCTAGTTAGAATGAAAAATGTCCCTAGAGATATATACACTCATTCATTTACTCACTGATAAAGGTATATCTACACAGGTAGTCTTATGCACCCTTTTTGCTCTTTCTTATATTCTCTTCAAATTAAAATTATTAATAATTCAATATTATAATTCTTTATTAGAGACGAAAAATCAATGGGTTAGAGGATAGTGTTAAAGCACTACTTAAAGCGCTAAGTATCTTTTCCATAAAAAAACCCGCCACTTGGGCGGGTTTTATTGTTATATTTCAATGATTAAGCGATCCTTTTGACATATAAAACGCCACGAACCTTTCTGGTTTTGAATTTTTTCCCTGAATTGCCCCCATAAGCGTGAACGTAAATCTGTCCACGATACGCAAGTTCTGGCTCGTGGATTTTTACCATCTCGTTAATTTCCATTTTTTTGAATGGCCAATCATTGCGAGCGTCTTCTGGAAATTGGTCTTCATGTGTCATAACGTTCTCCGTTAAATTAAAACAATGACAAAATGTAAAAATTATTTTTTATATTTTCAATACCAAATTTGCATTTTATGGCCAGAAAGGCTATGTCATTGAAGGCTGGTGGAGATTTGAAATGGTAAAAGGCCCTCCGAGGTTAATGACTCAGGACGAGAAGGATTATATTTGCGAGCAGATCGCCGCTGGGCGAGCGCTTACAGAGATGATCGCGAAGGATGAAATCAGCGTGGAATCGCGGACTGTCTATCGTGAGATGGCGCGAGACCCTGTTTTTATGGCAAATTATGCCCGCGCGCGCGAAATTGCCATCGAGATCAAAATGTCAGAAACTGAAGACATCATCCTTGGAAGGGGCGAATTTCAAGGCATTGAATTTGAGCGGGCGAGAGAGCTGGTGAATGACCGCCGGTGGTTTGCGATTCGTCTGCAGCGTTTCCGTTATGGCGACAAGATTGACGTCGACGTGAACGCTAAAATGCAAATTGAGGGGACTGTCATCGACGCCGACGCCCTTGATGTCGATCAGCTCATGGCAGTGCGCGACGCCCTGCAATTGACTGATCAATCCGTGGAAGATGCAGATTACACAGAGGTGGAAGATGAATAAGCAAGAGATGATGAACCGAATTGCCGAGCTTGAAGTAACCAACAGCAAATTGCTCAGGGAGCTTAACGAAACGCGGTTTTTCCGCGATCTCCGCGTCCCGAGGCGCGACCATGACGCGGTTCTCAAGAGCATGTCGATCTGCCAGAGCATGATCGAGCGCCTGATGATCTCCCTGTTCAAGGCGAGCCCAAAGCATCCGGACGTCGCCGACGCCCGAACAATCCTCGCCCTTCTGGAGGACATGATCAATTGGAACTCCACCATGCAGAACGAGGCGTGGACGGAGCGCGAGATGCTCCGGATGGGGGAGATCAACAAGAGGCACCGCGAGCAGCTCTCTGAGACGCTTGCAGGCCGTGACCAGATGGAGCGGTTCTACGAGAGCACCGACAGTCGCGGCAAGATTACCGGCCACGTCATCAAGGAATATAAACCTTGACCTTCCTGTTGCTCGACGGAAAGAAGATCAACGTCGAGGCGTCCCGCTTCAAGGTGGAGAAGCGCCTCGCCGAGCTTTCTTTGGTCGAGTACATCAAGCAGGCATGGCACGTCGTCGAGCCTGGCGCGGACTATGTCCACAATTGGCACATCGACATGATCTGCGCCCATCTCACGGCGATCACCGACGAGATGGTCATCGACTACGACGAGGAGGAGCGCGAGCTCTACTACAACCGCCTGCTTATCAACGTCCCGCCAGGCGCGATGAAGTCCCTCATTGTCGGCGTCTTCTGGCCGTCGTGGGAATGGGGACCGCGCAACAAGCCCTCGATGCGCTATGTCTGCGCCTCGCACAGCATGGACCTCGCCGTCCGCGACAGCACCAAGATGCGCCGCCTGATCCAGTCCGAGTGGTATCAGGAGCGATGGGGCGACCGCGTTGTGTTGACGGGCGACCAAAACGCAAAGACAAAGTTTGAAAACACCGCGACCGGCTTCCGGCAGGCCATCGCTGCGGGCTCAATCACTGGTGCTCGCGGTGACAGGGTCATCATCGACGACCCGCACTCGGTGGAATCGGCTGCGTCCGATGCCATGCGCGACACGACAAAGAACTGGTTTGAGCAAGCGGTGCCGACCCGCCTGAACCGGCCCGACCGATCCGCCATCGTCGTCATCATGCAGCGCCTGCACGAGGAGGACGTGTCCGGCCTGATCATCGAGAAGCGCCTCGGTTACGACCACATCATGCTACCGATGGAATACGATCCCGACCGCGCGGGCCCGACCCTGCTCGGCTGGGAAGACCCACGCGAGGAGAAAGGCGAGCTCCTGTTCCCCGAGCGCTTCCCCAAGCACGTCGTCGAGCGCGACAAGCGGATCATGGGCAAATATGCCGTCTCCGGCCAGTTCCAGCAGCAGCCAACCCCAGACGACGGCGGCATCATCAAGCGCAAGCACTGGCAGCTCTGGGAGGAGCCGCAATACCCGCCATTTGATTACATCATCGCCAGTCTCGACACCGCGATGACCGAGAAGACCGAGAACGACCCGTCTGCCATGACCGTCTGGGGCGTCTGGACCGATGATCCCAAGTCCCACGCGACCCGCATGATGGCCCGAGACGGCCACATGACCCATGTCGTCAGGACATACGACGAGCGGGAAGTCCCGCCACGTATCATGATGATGCATGGATGGCAGGCAAATCTCGAGATGCCGGAGCTGGTCGATAAGGTCGGGCAGACCTGCATCCGGTGGCAGGTGTCCAAACTTCTGATTGAAAACAAGACGGTAGGGTTGCCAGTTGCGCGGGAGCTCAGAAGGATGTATTCAGGAAGGCACTTTGGCGTTCAGCTCGTTGATCCCGGGTCGATTGACAAAGTGGCGCGTCTTTACTCGGTGCAGCACCTTTTTGAAGAGGGGCTGGTGTATTGCCCCGATAAGGACTGGGCCGACGAGGTCATCAATCAGTGCATGCGCTTTCCGAAAGCTAAGCACGACGACCTTGTCGACACGGTCTCGATGGCCATGAGATACCTGCGCCAGTCCGGATTTATCTTAAGGCCGGACGAAGTGCAGGACGACTACGAGCAGAGCAGGCTCCATACCGGAGGCTCGCCGCAACCTTTGTACGGGATTTGATACATGGCCCTTGTCCCCGGTTTGAGCCCCAACATCCGCCTCGGCAATGAGGACGAACAGCCGTCTGAATTTCAGGACAGCTCCGAGATCATCATCCAAGACGCCGACGAGGGCGGGCCGAAAACAGAATTGGACGAGCACGGCAACATCATGACCATCGAGCTGCCTGACGGCTCGATCACACTTTCCCTCGACGGGTCGCCCCTTGAGCGTGCGGAAGGGCGCAAGACCGGATGGTTTGACAATCTTGTGGAGGAGATTGAGCAGACCGAGTTGGGCCGGATCGCGCACGATCTCATGAAAGGCATTGAGGATGACCTCGACTCTCGTAAGGAATGGATTGAGGATCGGGCGCAAGGAATTAAGCTCCTTGGGCTTAAGGTTGAAATCCCTGGACTTGCCGGAGCGGCAGACGGTGCGCCTGTGGAAGGAATGTCGCGTGTACGACACCCTCTCCTGCTTGAAGCAGTGCTCCGCTTCCAAGCTAACGCACGAAGCGAGTTGCTCCCGACTGATGGGCCAGTGAAAATCCGCGAGGACAACAACAACTCTGATTCTCAGTCCGACGCCTTGGCCAACGACCTTGAGAACGACCTCAACCACTATCTCACATCTACTGCAAAAGAGTATTACCCTGACACCGACCGTATGCTGCTCATGCTCGGGTTTGGCGGGACAGCCTTCAAGAAGGTGTACTATTGCCCATTGCGGAACCGCCCGGTCTCCGAAAGCGTCGACGCTGACGATCTCATCGTCAACAACTCCGCAACCGATCTCAGTAACGCGAAGCGTATCACCCACCGCATCTATATGAGGTCGTCGACCGTCAAGCGGATGCAAATCCTTGGCGTGTATCGCGAGATCGACCTGTCTGACCCGAAGATGATCAAGTGGGACGCTGCCCAGCGCGAGAAGATGGCGCAGCAGGGCATCTCGACATCGTCGTTCAACCCTGAAGACCGCGACCGTGAAATCTATGAATGCTATTGCGAGCTCGACATCCGTGGGTTTGAGCACCGCCACAATGGCAAAGATACCGGCCTTGAAATCCCGTATCGCGTCACGATTGACGCATCGACCCATGAAATCCTGTCGATTGTGAGAAATTATGACGAAGATACAAAAGACCTTCCTGAAGCTCGCCAGAACTTTGTCAAATATACCTTCGTGCCGGGCATGGGCTTTTATGACATTGGTCTCCTCCACATCTTAGGCAACACGACCAACGCGGTGACAGCCGCATGGCGCGAGCTGCTCGATGCGGGCATGTATGCCAATTTCCCAGGCTTCCTCTACTCGGATGCCGGTGCGCGGCAGAACACCAACATCTTCCGTGTCCCGCCGGGCGGCGGCGCTCTGGTCAAGACCGGCGGCCTGCCGATCAATCAGGCTGTCATGCCGCTCCCATACAAAGAGCCGTCGCAGGCTCTCATGGCGCTCGTCGACAACATGGCTCAAACCGGCATGCGTATTGGCGGCACAGCCGAGCAAGCAGTCGGCGAAGGCAAGCAAGACGCGCCGGTCGGCACCACGATTGCGTTGATCGACCAAGCGACCAAAGTCCTGAACGCGGTCCACAAACGCATGCACTCGGCGCAATCGGAAGAATTTGCGTTACTTGTCAAATGCTTCCGTGAAAATCCTGAAGCGTTTTGGCAGCAAAACAAGCGTCCGGCCCGCAAATGGGATCAGCAAACCTTCACGCGGGCTCTTGATCAGGCCGACCTTGTGCCGCAGGCAGACCCAAACACGGCGAGCCAGACGCAGCGCCTGATGAAGGTGATGGCGCTGAAACAAATCCAGTCGGCAAACCCTGCGCTGTATGACCCGATTGCGGTCGACCGCATGGCGCTGCAGGCTGTGGGTTGGAGCAACCCCGAGCAATTCATGGTGCCGCCAGAAGCGCTCGGCCCGCAGCAGAGCCCCGAGGCGCAAGCCAAGATGGCCGAGCTCCAAATCAAGAAGCAGGACAGCGATACCAAGGCAATGGTCGGCAAGGCGAAGGTCGCGCTTGACTTTGCAAAGGCACATCAGGACAGCCAGCAGGGCGGCCTCGTGGCACCGGCAGAGAAGTCCGACCACGAGAAGAAGGTCGACGCGATTGACTTGATCATTAAAGAGAAGCTCGCCGACGCCAAGGTGCAAGACACCAAGATCAAGGCGGCGCAACTTGCTGCGACAATGAAGAAGGACGAGGCGGACAACGCTATGGAGCAGCAGGAGATGCGGGCCAAAGAGAACATTCAAATGATTGATCTCGCCCAAAACATCGCTGTGCACCCTGAGAGCGAGCAAGTTGTCCGCAATCTTCTCGGCAACGTCATTCCTGCGATCACGCGGGGGACGGCACAATGAGAGACCTTCTCGGCATTGCCCGTTCAATCAAGCCCGCCGTCCGCGTGAAGTTGGCCGACGGCGGCTCCAAAAATCAGAAGTTTCAAATCCAGCCGCAAGGCGGAAGCGTGTCTGGGCCCGTGCGCCCTTTTTCCACGATTGACCCGAATAAAATCAACATCATGAGTTTGGCGACAGCGTTTGACGACGCTATTGCCCACCACAAATCGCTTGATCGCGCGGACCGCATTGCCAATAGCCAAGCGGCGAAGGCGATCATGAAGAAGATGAAAATCTCCAGCCTGCTCGGCAAGAACGAAAAACTTTTGAAAAGCGAGAAGGGATACAAAGGCGAAGAACCTCTTAAGCTCCCCGATGGCCGTGGCGTCGAGACGACAGGGTTACCTCTTGCACCGGCATTTGAGATGGGCGGTTTCAACACATGCCCTAATCACGCATCGTGCAAAGACGAATGTCTTGGCAAAACATCAGGCAATTACTTCAAAGTTGGTGGCGGCCAAGACTTGTCTGCATTTGAGGGGCCTCGTCTCAATAGCTTAAACAAGACGCTTTTTATGATGAACCATCCAGGCGCGTTTGCGACACGCTTGTATGACGAGATCGCGGCGGCAAGGCACGAAGCGGAAGGCAACGGAAACCATCTCGGCGTTCGTTTGAATGTCTTGTCAGACATCAACCCCCGCATTCATCAGTCAATCATCAAGTCATTCCCTGACGTCTCGTTTTATGACTACACGAAAATGAAATATGAGCCGGTGGCGAGCAATCACCACTACACATATTCGTCAACCGGTGTGTCGCAGCCTGACGTTGTTAACCCGCACACGAACTGGCACCAGATGCGCCGCCGGTTGGACAAGGGCGACAACGTGGCAATGGCGTTTACGGATAAGGAACACCTTCCCGAGACGGTGCACGATCAGGAAACAGGCAAAGCATATCGCGTTGTGAACGGCGATACGCATGACTTTAGGCCTCTTGATATGCAACCAGAGGGGTCCAATGGTGTGATTGTCGGGCTGAAAAACAAAAAAGGATTTGGCAAGGTCGGTGAAGCGCACAAAGAATCCAAAGGATTTTTTGTGAAGTATGATCCGGGTCGTGTCAAAACTCCAAAAGGAACATATGAACGTGAAGAATCGACTGAGCTCGGGCCATCGGGCAAACCAAAGCTCGGCGCGACAAAAGTGACAAACACGCAAGTTGTCATCCCGCCGCAACAAAACAAAATGACGCCCGATTTGAATAACAACAACCAAATGGAGAATCCAAATGAAACCAACTCTTAATAAAGAAAATTTTTACGCCCAATTCCCGCGCAATGAAGAGCATGTCATGGCCGCTGAGGGCTACGAACGCCCAGACTGGCATACGCTTATGGAAGGTCTTCCTGAGCAACATACTGGGCAACCGTTTCATTTCAAACGCGGCGGCGCAGTGCATCGCCCGCATCATATTCCCGGCCTTCACATCGACACGGCTGAAGTCGGCGAACCTACGTTCACGGGGAAGTTATGACAGACGACGCGCCCATCACCGCCTACCACGGCTCACCGCACGACTTTGAACAGTTTGACACGTCCAAGATCGGCACGGGCGAAGGCGCACAGGCTTATGGTCATGGTCTGTATTTTGCCGAGCATGAGCCTGTGGCCCAAGGATACAAAAATGCTTTAACGGATGAAGTTGTTCATATTGATGGAAAACGTGTAGCGCCGCCTACGCAAGAAGACCCATCAACAGAACACATTTATCGTCTTGCAAATCATATGTATCAACTTGGTCATACAGCAGATCAAGCTATTGATTATGATTTGCGTAATTCAGAAAAGTTAAAACCTAATTTATCGCATCCAGATTATTATAAAAGAATGGAAGCGGAAAAAGCTCAAAAATGGGCCGAAACAATTTTGCCTTTTCGCGGCAAAACAATTGAATGGAAAAAAGACCCCGGCCACATGTACGAGGTCGCCATCGACGCGCATCCTGATCACTTTTTGGATTGGGATAAGCCAATAAACGGACAGTCAGAGCATGCTAAAAATGCTGTGTCTAATCTTGTGGCCGACCGGTATCTGCATCCCACGTTTAGGAACGAGCTTGCTGATTTGGTTGATCGCGGTTGGTTCACCGGCGAGAAGCTGCACGAGAAGTTAACGGCCAAGCACGGATTGCCGATGGCTGCAGGATTGCTGGATAAACATGGCCTGCACGGTATCAAGTATTTTGACGCGGGTAGCCGTGGCTCAAATGAGCAACAAACGCGCAACTATGTTGTCTTTGATCACAACCGCGTGAAAGTCAGGCGCAAGTACGAGCAAGGCGGCGCGGTTGCAAAATCACCAGCCAAACTTCATAATCCCGCAATTGTCGAGCATGTGCTCACAAAGGTCAGCGCTCCGCCACCAGCCCTGAACCCATCCCCTGTGGCAAGCGGGGACGCCCGCTCTAAACCCTCCGGAGATACCTATGTCTGAGACCGCAAAAACAGCGCGGAATGCCATGAAGGAAAAGGCCAAGCGCCTGACTTCGGCTGACCCGCACACCAAAGTCGACAGCTCGACTTGGACACCCCCTGAAGCCGAGAACGCTGGTGTGAAAACCGGCGCTCGCCCGCTTTCCAAGCGCCAATTCAAAAAGGGCGGCAAGGTTGTTGGCAAGTGCGAAGGCGGCGAGGCCATGAAGCGGCCCGACCGCAAGCCGCGCAAAGCCGGTGGCCGCGCTACCAGCCTGACCCCCGACACCTTGATCAACCGCGACGTCCGCATGGCAAATGACGTCCGTGAAGGCACGAAGCATGTCGGCGCGTTCAAAAAGGGCGGCAAGGTGCGCCGCGCTGAAGGCGGCAAAGTAAAAGCTGGAGAACGCATGTGGAATGGCGCTATCGCCACCCCGGAATTTGCTGACGCATACAATTCAATGAGCAATAAAATTTCTTCTTTTGAAAAAGAAGGAAAAAAAGTTCCTGAACATATTGTTAACGGTCGGCACAATTTAATGAACAGTTTGCCAAAACCTAATGGCAAAAAGTCAGGCGGTCGTGCTCATAAATTCAGCGGCGGCGTTGGCCAAAACCCTGTGTCGGCACAATCCGAGCAGATGGGCAAGGCAGCCGGTATGCGGAAGCACGGCGGCAAGGTTCATCGCGATGACGGCGGTCCGGTTCCGGTTCCTCCGCGCAAGGGCGACAAGGATTACAATCCGTATCCATATCGTCCGGCGGCCAAAAACCCAAACAACCCTCCTAAACAGCCTGCTTATCAATCTGGCGAAGGTTACGTGAACCAGAACCCAGAAGGCTACAAGAAGGGTGGCAAGGCCAGCCGCCATCCTGACGAGGCCGAGGACAAGAAGCTCATCAAGAAGATGGTGAAGCCGAAGGCCCTTCGGTCGCAAAAGGCCATGGGCGGCATGTCTGATGACCATGATTCTCACGCCAATTGGATGAAGCGGCGCGAGGAAACTGCCAAAGAAATCGCCGCTAAAAAGGCCGCAAACCCAGGCAAATCGTTCTCGCAAATCATGCTGGACGAAGTGGGTGATTTGGGTCGGAAGCACGGCGAATATTTGAAGAGCCGCCGCACCGGCCAAATGGCACCAGAGCGCCAGAAGGCAATGGCAGAAGGCCGCAATGATGGCCCAGACATGGACAACTATGCTCGCGGCGGGAACGTGTTCTCCGGCGACAGCAAAAAGAAAGTGCCTGGCGCAACCGGCGGTCGTTCGGCGCATGCCAAGGGTGGCCGCACGAAGGGCAAGACGCAGGTGAATATCATCATTGGGGCAGGGCACGGCCAACAACAGCCAATGCCAAACGCGCCTGTGATGCCTCCTCGTCCCCCTGCTGGCGTCCCGATGCCTTCTCCGGCAATGGGTGGCGGTATGCCTCCGCAAATGCCACCGCAAATGCCTCCGCAGGGCGGCATGCCAATGCCTCGCAAGTCGGGTGGCCGCACCGGTTATCCGATTGATTCGGGATCGGGCGGCGGTGAAGCGCGGCTTGAGAAGATCAAGGCTTACGGTCTGAAGGGCCGGTAACAATTTCTCTGGGCGAGCTCTCCCCTCGCCCAGATGAGAGGAAGGCCGGACGCCTTTCCAGCCCCTTGGGGCGTCCGGTCTGACCATCAATTCAAGGGGTTAAAGAGGGCACAATGTTAACAACAGCGTCTAAATACGCAGCAGAACTGCGTAAATTGATTGAACAGGAGTATGAGCGCATTCGCGATAACCTCGCAGGCGGTTCGGCACATGACTATGCAGACTATCAACGCAGCATCGGAACGATCTCCGGCCTGCGTATCGCTCTGGAACTCATGGAAGTAGCTCAAACCAACGCGGAGAAACGCTAATGCCTCCTATGAAAATGAAACATGCCGTCGACCCCAAGAAGGAAATCTTGGACGAGATTGGTGACATCAAGGAAGTTGAAATTTTCAACAACCAAATCTTGGTCGGCGTCTATATTCGTCCTCAGAAAACCGCCTCGGGCATCATTCTGACCGACAAGACAATCGACGAAGACAAATACCAAGGCAAAGTCGGCTTGGTATTGAAGATGGGGCCGGATGCTTTTGTCGACGAGACGGGCAAATGGTTCAAGAATATGAAGATCAAGGTCGGTGACTGGGTGGTTTTCCGGCCCTCTGATGGGTGGGCAATCGACATTAACAGCAAGCGTTGCCGCATCCTTGATGACGTAGCCGTTCGCGGTCGCGTCAAATCACCTGATATTGTTTGGTAAAGGATATAACATGGCAGATGAAGATCAAATCCAGTTAGAATTGGAACCTAACGAGGACGAAATCCAAATCGTTGAAGCGCCGGAAGACATTAAAATTGAGGAAAAGCCTCAACTTTCTGTTGAAGATGGCATCAACGAGCTCAAGGCAAAACTTGAGGAAGAGCGCCGCGCCCGCGAAGATGCGGAACGCCGTGCTAAAGAAGCATATGAGCAAGCGACGGCGGCCAAAACCGACGCCGCTGACAGCAATATGCGGATGATCGACAACGCAATTGAGACGGTGAAGCGCAATCAGGAGATTTTGAGACAGAATCTCCGCGATGCGGTGGCCGCTGGGGACGCGGACGCTCAGGCTGAAATCCTGATGTCGATCCAGAAGACCCAGATGGATCACGAGAAGCTGATTGCGGGCAAACAACAGTATGAGGCGACTGTCAAAACGCAGCCTTCTGATCCTGTTGAGGCTCTGGCGGCCCGTTTGACGCCACAATCGGCTGCATGGGTCAGGGCTCACCCTGAATATGCTCGCGATCCTGTCCTTACACGCCGCATGGGCCGCGCCCATGAGGACGCTTTGGACGATGGCCTTGTGGCGGACACCCCAGAATACTTCAAATACGTTGAAGATCGTCTTCGGATCAGCCCTCGCGCTGAATCACAGCAGCAGGAGTCAGCATTGTCTGAAGCATCCTCGTCGACAGCGGGCCGTCGCGCCGCTGCCCCGCCCGCAGCACCGGTGTCTCGTTCGGGCACAGGCACTGGCGGTCGGTCAAACGTCGTCACCCTGTCACGCGCCGAGCAAGAAGCGGCTCGCGATATGGGCCTGACGCCAAAAGAATACGCCGCAAACAAAATGGCGTTGATCAAAGAAGGCAAATTGGCCGGTTAATTAAGGAAAATTGAACATGAAGACGACAGATCGTATGGGTTTGCGCCCCGAAATGCGCCCAGAAGTAGAAGACGACCGCCTTGCAAAGCGTATTGCCGAGCTGCGGAACCACAATAATGCCAACCTCGACGAAGGCGTTGACAAATTTGCCACCCCTACCCCGCCACCCGGTTGGTCGTATGAGTGGAAAATGAAGTCGGTGAACGGTTGGGAAGACCCAGCCCACTATAACCGCATTTCCATGGGTGGTTGGGAGCCGGTCGACGTGAAGCGCCATCCCGAGATGATGCCGAAGGGTTATGTCGGGGCGATCGAGCGCGAAGGCGAGCTCCTTTGCGAGCGCCCACTGGTAATCACACAAGAACGGCAGGCCAAAGACCTCCAGAACGCGCGGAATCAGGTGCGGACCAAAGAAGGCCAGCTTGATCCGAAGGGCCGTGGCGGTATTATCAGCCGCGAGGACGCCCAAGTGCGGCCAAAAGTGTCCAAGGACCACAATTTCTTTGTTCCTGAACAGTAAGTCGTCTGCTAGGACGGGAAAAGGGGGCTTCGGCCCCCTTTTCTTTTCTATCAAACTATGCAATAGTGCGATTCTCGTTCTCCCCCCGGCGTGGGAGATTTTAACAATTCCCGTTTCTTAGTCGCCCCGGTGTGCGATGATGGAACTCTCTGAAAGGAGAATCCCGTCATGGCCAATACGTTTGCGCCCAGCGGTTTCTTGCAGTTTCAGGGCGGTGCAGGCGGCGCTCCGACGTTCGCACAATCCCCCCGCTTGATTGCGTCTGGCAACACGACGCCAATCTTCACTGGCGACCCTGTATCGCCTGTTACCGGCTCCGCAACCGGTTATATCACCCAAGCTACGGCTGGCGGCTCGACCGTCCTCGCCGGTATCTTTGTTGGCTGTAAATATCTGTCCACGTCTCAGAAGCGCGTTGTCTGGTCCAGCTACTGGCCCGGCTCCGATGCAACCGGCGACGTGACGGCATACGTCATTGATGATCCGAATGCTCGTTTCATCGTGCAGTCTTCTGGTTCCGCCTTCCCTGTCACTGGTACGGCATCGTCGCAGACCTCTGGCGTCCAAGGCCAGTATGCTACGTTCGCCTACTCCACCACTGGCGCTACCTCGGGTAACTCCAACGGCGGCAACAATGCCACAGGCCGCTCGACGGCTTATGTCAATGCTGTCAACACGACTGTCACAGACCCCTTCATTATCGTCGACTACGCCGTTTCGTTCGGCAACGGCGGCGATCCCACAACGCAGTACTGCAATCTTGTTGTCGGCTTCAACAACGAAGTCTGGCGCACGAACGGTGCTGGCCCGACCGGCATCTCGTAAGAGGAGTAAGGAACAATGGCTGTTAATCTCTCACAGATCAAAGACCTTCTCCTCCCCGGACTCCGTGGTGTTGAAGGCAAGTACGAGCAGATTCCGTCTCAGTACGACAAAATCTTCACGAAGCACGACTCAAAGATGGCTCTTGAGCGTACCGCTGAAATGCGTTACCTCGGCCTCGCCCAGCTCAAGACCGAAGGTGGCCAGACCTCCTTTGATTCGGGCGCTGGTGAGCGTTTCGTGTACAACCAAGAGCACACTGAAATCGCTCTCGGTTACGCGATTACCCGCAAGGCAATCGACGACAACCTCTACAAGACCCAGTTCACGCCTTCCAACCTCGGCTTGGTGGAATCATTCCAGCAGACCAAGGAAATCTATGGCGCGAACATCCTGAACACGGCGCAGACCTACAATGCTGCAGTCGGCGGTGACGGTGTTGCTCTCTGCTCCACCTCGCATCCGATTGACGGTGGTTCGGTTGCAAACACGCCAACAACCCAGATTGACCTCAACGAAGCCTCGTTGCTGAATGCGATGATCGCAATCCGCACGAACTTCCGCGATCAGGCTGGCCTGAAGGTGTTTGCTCGCGGTCGCAAGCTCATTATCCCACCTGCTCTTGAGCCGGTTGCTATTCGTCTTTTGAAGACGGAACTCCGCCCAGGCACAGCAGATAATGATGTTAACGCGATCATGACCACTGCCGGTGGGTTGCCTGAAGGCTACATGGTCAACGACTTCTTGACCTCGTCTTATGCTTGGTTCTTGCTCACGAACATCGACGGCCTTGCCTACATGGAGCGCGTGAAGTTTGAAACCGACATGCAAGTCGACTTCGTGACTGATAACCTTCTCGTCAAGGGCTATGAGCGTTACTCGTTCGGCTATTACAACTGGCGGGCGATCTACGGTTCGTTCCCAACCTCGTAAGGAGGAATAACCATGGCGATTGACGCTTTCTCAGGTCCAATCATTACTTTCGGGCAGAGCTCCGTTGGTCTTGATTACAATCCCGACATTGGTGGCTCGTCCCTGTTTGCTTCAGGGGCGGGTTTCCTCGACACTCGCATCCCGTTCACCTACAACCCTGGTGAGGCTCAGGCCCAACAGGATTTTGGGTGGCTTGGTTTTGACAATGTTAACACCCTTAGCATTGTTCCTTATTCCAAGGCGACGGGCGCGATTGTCGCTTCTGCAAACGCAACCAGTGCGACGTTGACACTTGTCACGACGAACTCGGCGACGACGGGCGTGTATTATAACAACACGAACTTCGTTCGTTCCGACACTGTGGTCCAAACGAACGTGCTTGCTCTCGATGCTTATGCATCGGTGACGGCCTCGTTCAGCAACGGTGTGATGACAATCACAGCCAACTCTGGCATGCCAATTTCACCCGGCATGGTGGTGTTGACGACATCAGGAACTGTGTCGCAAGGCACGGCGGCTGGCGTTCAGATTGTCTCGCAACTTACGACAACCGGCACATATACGACGGTTGGTCAGGGTTACACCGGCACTTACCAGACCAACAGCAACTTGACTGCTACGTCTGGCACGGTAACGCTTGCGTTCCAGAATGTGCAGCAATGCGCGATCCCGAACAACGCTCAGACACCGGGCATCTATCTTTGGAACCCGATGGCTCTCGTTGGCCGCGCCGTGGCAGTTACTGCTGCTGCGAGTGCTACTGCGACTACAGCAACGGTTTCGGGCTTTGATATTTATGGCTACCCAATGCAAGAGAACATCACGATCTCTGCTGGTAACCAAGTATCGGGCAAGAAGGCATTCAAATACATCTACTCAGTTGTGTTGAATGCAGCCGATGCTACCCACGCATATTCGGTCGACACGACCGATGTGTTTGGGTTGCCACTCCGCTCTGACACCTTTGGTGACATTCTGATCAACGATGCTTCGTCTCTTGAACAGACGACGCTTATCACGGCGGCTACAAGCTACGTGAATGCTGATCGCACGACCGCTACCGCTACAACCGGTGACGTTCGTGGCACTTATGCTGGTTTCACTTCCAGCACCGGTGCGAACAAGCTGATCGTTCGTCAGTCGCCTCCGCCGTACAATGTCCAGTTGACGACTGGCTTGTTTGGCCTCACTCAGTACAGCAACTTCTAAGGAGTGAACCATGAAGGGTCACAAAGGACATCACCACGGCGTTATGCATGCTGGTGTACATCACAAGCACCCTCGTGCGGAGCACAAGAAGGGTGGTAAGGTCGAGTCACCAATGGAAGGTCATTGGGATCACGACGAGTCGCCTTCAGACGTCTATGAAGGCAAAGACTCAAACGTGGCTAAGGAAGCCAAAAAGCGGAAGCATGGCGGCGCGGCGAAACACAAGCACCATGTTGGCCATCACGAAGGTCATCACGCGCATCATCGCGCCGACCGTAAGCCCCGCAAGTCGGGCGGTCGCGCTGGCGCTGACATGAACCCGCTTTCTTCAGCTCATAAGGGCAGCGAGCCAAAGGCTCACAAGTCCTACGAGCCAGAAGAGCACTAAAAGTCGGGGGGAGCTTCGGCTCCCCCTTTCTCCATAGGGGATTACCATGACTGCTGCTTGGACACGCAAAGAAGGTAAATCGCCATCTGGTGGACTTAATGAAAAGGGCAGGCAGTCTGCCCGCGCTGAGGGCCATCACCTGAAAGCACCCACGAAG
>Ga0207959_1000101_pt1 | contig 24494 bp, 38 predicted proteins | sample CryBogCBH20Aug07_FD_184609 | JGI IMG/M metagenome (GOLD analysis project Ga0207959, IMG submission 184609) | Freshwater microbial communities from Crystal Bog, Wisconsin, USA - CBH20Aug07 (SPAdes) (version 2) | ecosystem: Environmental > Aquatic > Freshwater > Lake | place: Crystal Bog... | reverse complement strand
CCAATACCTCCGAATCAATGGGTCTTGTGCATACGGTTGATCTAATGTTGGCTCTTATCAGCACAGAGGAACTGGAAGGTATGGGGCAGATCATGATCAAGCAACTAAAGAATCGCTACGGCGATCTAAACAACCACAGGAGGTTTGTTGCTGGCATTGACAGATCAAAGATGAAACTCTATGATGTGGACGACAAACAGCAAGAGGATGTGCATGAGTCTGGATTTGAGAAGACAGACAATCCAAAGAAGGATTTCTCAGGAATCAGGTTTTAGTAAATAGTAAACCAAAAAGAGGAATCTACACATGAAAAGTTTCAGAGAGTTTATCACGTAAATCACGATCAGAGATGCCTCCGGTAAACTCAAGCGACTTGCGTGTGTGCCAATCAGACAAGCCGACAATAAGGTCCGCTGCTTACCTCCTGGTAAGAGCGGATCTTCCAGCGGCGGACCATAGATTTTTCAAAAAAGTTCTTGACATATTTTCTCGGATCGTCTATCAAGAGGATGTAACGAGAAAGGAAAAGTCATGGAAAAGCAGATTGAAAAGCTGATCGAAAACATCATTCAGGATTACAAGAACTTCCTTTACGGCAGCCGATACAATAATTGGCCGAGCGCGATTGATCACCGCAATCAGCAGTATGATCGTTTCATCAAGGGCGTTCGTGTCGTTGACGGCAAAAAATATGTCAAGATCATCACCGAAGGTGGTGGTGTTTGGGGCTTCATCAACAAGGGCAACGACAAGTTCCGCGTCGGCGACATTCTCAAGGCTGCCAGTTGGGCTGCTCCTGCTCTGAACAAGGCCCGTGGCAACATTCTTGATGGTGACTACGAGATTCGCTGGACTGGTCCTCTTTGCCTCTAAAAAACTTCAAGAAACATAAATATGATGTGTTGCATCATATGGAAACAAAAATGAAATCTTTCAAACATTTTTTCTATGAGGGTGTCGGTGGAAAATCCGACACTCTTCATGCTTTTGACATGGACGAAACCATCTTCGCCCACGACAAGAAGCACCTCAAGGTTCATGTTATGGATCAAGGAGGAAATAGAGTCAGAACTCTTACCAATCAGGAATACAACAATCACACATTGTCTCCTGGACAATATTATGATTATTCAGATTTCAAGTCGTCTGACATATTCCATAAGTCCGCTCGTCCTATTCGCAAGATGTTAGCCAAGATGAAAGCCATTCATAATAATGGCGGCAAGGTCGAGATCGTGACCGCACGACAGGATTTTGATTCAAAGGAAAGATTTGGTCGTGAACTTGGTCGTTATGGTATCGATATAAACAAGATTCATGTTCGTCGTTCCGGCAATCTTGATCCTCGTGGCCATCCTGCCGTAAACAAGGCTAACATGGTATCCAAACTCATTCGTCAGAGTGGATATAAAAAGGTGCATCTATACGATGATAGCGAGCCAAATCTGGATCACTTTCTAAAACTGAAAGGGCGTCATCCGGATGTTGATTTCGTCGCACATCATGTCCAACATGATCCTGAGACAGACGAAGTGAGATTGACCACAAAATCTTCTTGACATATTTCTCAAACTATACTATTGTGAATATACGAGATGAGAGAGATCGAGTGGTCTTTCGAAAATGGCTAGTTACTGCCGGGTGGACTTCTCTCTCATCTCGCCATTTGGAGAAAAATGATGACGAAGTATAAAGAAGGGTTTGAACTGACCAACGAGTTGGTCAAGATTCTAGATAAGCGCGGCGGTGTTCCTTATGTCGCCGGTTATCTTCAGTCTTTCTTGCCTGATGTCGCCGCCCACGGTATTGATGCTCTCCGCCGGCGTGTTGAATATCTGAAAAACGAAGAATATACCGAACTCTGATAGGGTTTGTGATCGCGTAGGAGAATAGGTAAACCCAGCAGACTTTTAATCTGTCGCGAAAGCACTGTCGGTTCGAGTCCGACCGCGATCACCATTCAGGAAAACATTATGACGATGCATCTACTCGGTCCAGCATTTAGCACAACCAGGACATCTTCCAAAAAGGCGAAGATGTCTTCTGGTAAGTATTCTAAGTATTGTCAAGACTGGATTGATTATAACAAGCGAATGAAGAAGCTTGGATCCAAGACCAAAACCTTTGAAGAATATCTCGTCTATCGTGAAGGCAAGTTCAAGCCCAACCTCCGCGGCACAACTATGCCTGACTATCGCACAGAAGAGAGTCGTAAGCATCGAGAACTTTATCCGTCTCAAAGTGAGGTGGGTGTGGCGTTTGCTAAGGCTCCAAACACCTATACTGGTGATAAACTTCTGGGTATTGCTACACTTCACAAATCCTGTTTACAGCCCGTCTTTTCTAGAAAAGATGCTGAAGATATTTCGCGAATGAGGAGGTAATGACTGACTATGACTATTATGACTTTCAAGGAATACAAGGATTTTGAGCGCGAAGCTGTCAAGGAACAGTATAGGCGCAATGTCAGTTATTATGATCCTATGAGGGGCTGGGTTCTGGATACATCATGGAAACTAAATACAGATAGGCAGAACTCTAACTGAGGAGAACCTTCTTGGCTACACTTACAAAAGATCAAAAAGCCATCAAACAGCGCATCAAGGCTTCCATCGAGAAAGAGATCGGAATGTGTGATGATCATGCCGACCTGATGGTTCTTGCCACAACCCTCTACAAATCTTCCAAACTCATTTTCTCGACCTATCCTGGTCACGAGGAAAATCCTATTTCATCTGAAGGTTCTGAAAAAAAGGATTGACATATTTCCTGGATCGTCTATGGTGAGAATGTAGTCAGTGATTTGGAGTGATTGCAATGTCCTTTGCTGCTGGAAATCTCGCCTCTAATCTTCTCGGATATTTTCGTGAGAAGGAGCGGGGTCGTCCTTTTGAATACAAGGCCAATCCGATGCAGGGTCTTGCTGAGAAGACCTTTGGTGAGAATCTTCCTCATCTGGTCTTTGTTGGTCCTGAGGGCGATGGGGTCCGTATGGCTCGTGTTTTGAAGACCGTGGCATATGTCGCGATTGACGAAGATGGCCGTGGTTTGGTGATTCAGAAATGGCAAATCAAGGGTCATCGCCTATACGGCCGGTGACCTTTTTTCTTGACATTATTTTCAACTCTGCTATTATCAGAAATGTAGTTAGAGAGGTGAATCGTGTTTCGCAAGATTATCGCTGTTGTGTTGATCGTCGCTCTTGTGGCGGGCTGTGCTAAAGACAAGCATCCTGATCTGCCTGTTCCTGCTCAGAACTGTGAGGTTGTCAATGCCGATTATGCCAATGTCGGTGTTCTCGGTCAAATGTGAGGAGTATTGATTATGACAAAGATTGTGTATAATGCTGGCTTTGGCGGATTCAGCCTGTCTGAGGCGGCTATTGACCGATATGCTGAAATCAAGGGTATCACTCTTTATGATGGACAGTATCTGTGTCCGAAAGAAGAATATGATGCAATCCATGATGAAGAAATAAAAAATCCTATCGGACCTGATCGTTTTGCTAAGACCGAGGCACTTTATTTCTCTGATCGTTGTATTGATCGCACAGACCCCGCATTGGTCCAAGTTGTTGAGCAACTTGGTGATAAGGCGAATGGTTCTTGTGCTAAACTCTTTATCACAGATGTTCCTTCTGGCACCAAGTATCGTATTGATGAATATGATGGTCTGGAGTCTGTTATGACCATTGATGATTATGAATGGAGTATTGCGTGATGATTGTTGAAAATGCCGTCCTATGCAACAAATGCGAGGACCACATCTTTTCCAAGCATCGCCATGATTTTGTAACATGCAGTTGTGGAGCAATCTCTGTAGATGGTGGACAAGAATATCTACGGCGCTCTGGATCCGCAGAAGTTAGGGGAACTTATACCGATCTAAGTTGGTCTCTGGAAGATTCAATCTATCGGGAATGTGTTGATGCAGCCGAACTAGCAGTGAATACAGGACGAAATGCTCATGGTATTGCTAATGCAGTAATGCGCGCACTTCGTCATCGTGATCGTGTGATTGCTGAAGGCGAATATCGTGTAATGGCTGATTACAAAGATGAACTGATGGTTGTTGAACCTGATGGAACTGTAAATCGTTATAAGAAGGTAGTGTAATGAAAGTATCTGAAAAATACCGAGTATATAAAGACCAATATGGATATTGGTGGCCGCAATACAGAGATCATATTGGATTTGACAACAACGATGAACCAGTATATGTGTGGAAAATAATTAACAAAGATGATTATGTTGTATATACATATAAAGAAGCGATTTCTTGGGTGAATGCCGAGGTTGCCAGAAAAGAATATAATGAAAATCCTGTAGTTCTGTATCCACCATTTCCTGAGGAGGAACCAAAGTGACCAAATATCTAGTAGAAACCGTATCTATTTTCCGCATTCGTTATGTCGTAGAGGCAAATGACCCTACTCATGCGGCGGATGAAGTTGTTGTAAATGATGGATCATTGCACGAGTTTTCTCAGAAGCATCTAGATGAGATTATTTCATCTGTGCGAGAGATTGATAATGCTCAATATCTCCTTCAGTTTGATGAAGATAATGATTATCTTTCTGGATGGACCGACGAACAGAAGTTTAATTTTGTGAATGTGGTGGACTATGACTAAGAAAGATGCTATAAAATACACAGCAATCACTTGGTTGTGTATTTTAACTTTTGCTGGATTATTGGTTGCCACTTTCTTTTTTTCGCATATTATGATTCCAGTGTGGATTGCAATCTGGTCATCATTGCTGACTTATCTCATGTATATTTCTTATTTGGAATAGCTAAATGAATATCTTCATGATTGATTCTGATCCCACCAAAGCCGCACAGTCTTTGGTGGATCGTCATGTGGTCAAGATGATTCTGGAGACCGCCCAACTTCTGTCAACGACCCACAGAGTCCTTGATGGTGCACCTGTTGAGGTTACCTATCGTATTCCTGAGTCTGGTAAGGTCAGGAAAAAGAAGGTTTGGGTTCTGGACGATGATCGCAACGATGTTCTCTATAATGCCACGCATATGAATCACCCATCTGCGGTGTGGGTGCGCCAATCTGTGGCTAACTATGCTTGGCTGGTTGAACATCTCTTTGCTCTTGGTGATGAATATACCTATCGCTATAGCAAGCGACATAAGACCATTGAGAAGTTGGGCTACTTGATTCAATCGCCGCCATTCAATCTACGCGAATATGACCAGACCAAAATGCCTTGTGCTATGCCTGATGAATACAAAATCTCTGATGATCCGGTGTTGAACTATCGCGAATATTACATCAAGGGCAAGGCTGCTCTTCATCGCTGGACTAAACGAGAGGTTCCGGACTGGATTTCATAAATACAAAACAATCCATTCGTCGGAGTCATCATGGCAAAACTACTAAGGTATAAAATGTTCGTTGAAGAGTTTCTTCTGGTTGAAGCCTCAAAAAAATCTGGATATAATGATGAACATGCTATGGCTCATCTGTGGAACTCTATCGTTGGACATCCCAGACAAAGCCAACTGATCGGACATCAGGATTCCTCGAAAATACATGAGGAGATAGAAAAAGCAAAGAATGGTCCTCTACATCCTTTGCACCACAACAATGCTCCGTCTGCTGGCTATACAGGCGGCGTAGTAAATCCTGAAGCATACTATAAAGAACTGCATGATGCTGCTGATACGATGCACGCCCTTGCTAATCATCCTGCATTTGCTAATGCCATAAAAAATGGTGCGAGAGCAAGAGTGACTGGAGCAGAACCAGGACAACTTTCTGATACATGGAAAAAGAATGGCGGCAAAAACAAAACATCTAAAGCGGATGTTGTAATAGGAGGCGATGGAGACAAAGGAGGAAAGTTGACACTTTCTCTCAAAAAGGGAGATTCTCAGTTGATGTCTGGAGAATCTGCTGAAACTCGTGCCACATACGACCATGCTTCAAATAGACTGATGCAAGAAAATCCAGAGTTCAAAAATGAACACAAGACGGGTGTTATGAATAGAATAAATGAAATAACATCACACATGGATTCAATGGTTCCCTCTCGCATTTTAGAAAATGCTACTGCATCGGGTATGAAGATACCTCAAGAGAAAGTTGATGAATATATCAGGTCCGAACAACTAAGACATAACGAACAAGCAAATAAAAAGATGAAAAAGTTACACGCCGACTATCCGGATTTAGAGAAACATGTTATATACGAAGCTGCCACTGGACACGGAAAGTTTGGAAGAAATAATATAGGAACCGCTAGATTTCTTGTCACAACACATAAAAAAGGACCACACATACACGATACAGAAAATGACGGTCCTATAAAATCTAGTATACCTCGCATTGCTCTTCCTAAAGGAGGAATAAGAGACAGTAATGGCAGGTTCAGAAATAGAGGTGGCAATCTAAAGATAGACATGAGAAAATGATAGGGAGGGCTTTGCTCTCCCTTTATTTGTTTCTGACATAAATACAAAATATGCCATTTGAATCATCAGGAAATAAGAATGAAATCTTTCAACACTATTATTTGTGAAGCAGCCAGAATGACACCAACAACGGTGGCTGCACCTGAAAAGTTGGGACACCTGGACCACATTGAAGATCGTTTGTTTCAGGCTGGCGATGAAGGATATCAACATGCAGTAAACACACTCAATGGAATGCACAATCATCTGGCTGGCAACCAGTCTCATGTAAAGATTGGTGAAAAGTTTGATGGAAGCCCCAGCGTTGTATATGGAACAAATCCAGAAAACGGAAAGTTCTTTGTGGCCACCAAGTCTTGGGGCAACAAAAATCCAAAGATCAACTACACACCCGAAGACATTGCGCGCAATCATGGCCATGCTCCTGGTTTGGTGGAAAAACTCAACGCTGCGCTTGAACATCTTCCCAAGGTGACACCCAAAAAGGGCATCTATCAGGGCGATGTCATGTATACCGACAAGGATGTGAATCGCGAAGGTAAAAACTTCTCGTTCACTCCAAATACACTGACATACACAACCGGTAAAGATTCTCCTGAAGGTAAAAAGATCGCTCATGCCAAGATTGGTGTTGCTGTTCATACTGGATACGAAGATGGTGGTTCTGGAACACTGGCTGGTCATCGCCCTCGTTTCATGCCAAATCTGGCCAGGTTTGGTACTCATCCGGATGTTCATATCATTTCAACTGAGATGAAGCCCAATCCAAAGCATTACACCGATGAACAGAAGGCTGAGTTCCAGAAGCACATGGATGCCGCTCAACAGGCATATTCCACTTTGCATCCTGATGCACATCAGGTGTCACAACGACATGCAGATGATGTTATGGCGTATCTGAACCATGAGGTAAGAAGAAGCGGAACACCCAGCCATGCAGAGTTTCAGAAGTTTGTCTCTGATCGTGGCAACAAGGAAATCGGAAAACTAAAGTCACAATCAAACATTGATCGCAAGACTGGTATTCTTCAATCTCGCCTATCAGACATTGCTGCAAACAAGGAACATTTTGATAAGTTGTTCCAGATTCATAAACACCTACAAGACGCTAAGAATGTTCTGGTGAATGCATCAAATCAGAACAACTCATATCGTCATTCTATTGCTGGAAATCCTGCTGGACCAGAAGGTAGTGTTGTTGTTGATCCTGAGAAAAATACCATTGACAAGGCTGTCAATAGAAGCGAGTTTAGTGCTGCCAACTTTGCAAAGAATGCTGGTAGTGGTTTTGTCGCGCCCGAAAAAGATAAATAAGAAAAAGAGGGAGCCACATGGGACAGTTTGCAAACAAGATAAGAGCCAAATTAGGTCTTGAACCAAAAAGAGATGTCACCTTGACGGGCAAGCTGCCCAATGAGGTTGTCATCAATCGCGATATGAACGAAGAGATCAATCCAAAGACAGGATTGAATCCCTATGTTCTTGCTCCGGCTAGAATGAACGGACCAACAACCGGTCACGGCAAGCTGGTCGAGAAGATCAAGGATGTGGCCAAGCAAAACAATGCTCCTTACAATATTGTTCTGACTCGCACAAACGATAAGCCAACAGCCAGAAAGACTGGCACAGCAATCAAGAATCCTTTGACACCAGAGCAAAAGCTAAATCATGCTCGTAAGTTCTTTCCTGGCTCAAACATCAATCTAGCTAGTCCTGAGAGACCAAACCTACTCAGTCAAGCATCAGAGATTCACAAGATGGGACACAACCATCTTATTGTTGTTGCTGGTGCAGATAGAGTTCCAGAATATCAGCGTTTACTGAATCAGTATAATGGCAAGGAAGGTCCTCACGGGCACTTCAACTTCAAGAAGATTGATGTTGTATCTGCTGGTGAAAGAGATCCAAATGCTACAGGTGTAGAGGGTGTTTCTGCATCAATGGCTCGTAAGCTCCGTGCTGATAATGACTACAAGACATTCCGTGAGCGAGTTGTTCCTCCTCATGTGGACGAAAAATCTGCTCAAGAATACTGGAACGATCTTGGTCATGGTATGGGATTGAATGAAGAGGCTGGCTATCCAGTTTCTGTTATTCCTACAAAGGGTGGTCGCAGCACTAGACCTCTGGTTGATCCTCCTATCGACGGAGAACCAGGTGATGTCGGATACGACACTGATCTGGACAAGGGTGATAAGACGAATCTTCGCCGCAGAAAAGCATACAAGCGTCTGGTTCAAGTTGGAATGAAGGAAGATTTTGACGATATTGCTCCAGGAACATATCCAGATTCTGTGAAGCCTTCAGCATTTGCTCCTACAGGAACTCCTGTTCCAACGGTGAAGGCGAAAAAGACTTTTGGAAAAATCAGAGAAGGCATGTTTGCTGCTGATATCTCAAACGGAGATACAGGCGAAAGTGGTAGCCCAAACAACAGCGACATGTCAGTTCAGGGTGTTCCTGTTACCGCCAAGGAAACCAGTCTAAGAAAGACTGTGAAGAAGAGACTGGAAGAAGCCAAAGCCCACCACGAAAGATCAAACCTTGAGACTGCTGGTGCAGGTCAAAGAGTCAAAGTTGACTATAATGGCAAATCCATCTATGGTAGAATACATAACTCACACGAGGGAAGTCATCAGATTGTTCTGGACGATGGCAGCCACATTTTTGTCAACAAAGATCACGACCATATAAAGGTTAGTATGGTCAAAGAATCTGCTGACTATGCTGCTATGCATGTTGGTATTCCGACCAACAAGAACGACAATGATGATTCTCAAGAACTGAAACTACCTGAGACAGGTGGACTTCAGAGAGGCACCAAAGTCAAAATCAAGAAACCTGGTTACGAAGGTCATGGTAACATCGATTTTTTTGATAATGACAGCGGCAAGTATATTGTTTCTGTTCATGGCTATGGTCACAATCTACATCTTGACAAGGACGATATTGAGGCTGTAAAGGAAGATTCTCCTTGCTGGAAAGACTATGAAATGGTGGGCATGAAAAAAGGAAAAAAGGGCAAACCTGTTCCTAACTGTGTGCCAAAAAACGAAGAATATCTCAGTGACCGCGGCGCAGATTCCAAGGGGCTTTATCGTTCAACAGAATCGGGTGCTGGCCTAACACGCAAAGGTGCCAAGCACTTTGGTATCAAGACTGCTGTAACCAGAAAGAATGTTGATCCAGATTCTGAAGCAGGCAAGCGTCGGAAGTCCTTCTGTGCAAGAATGTCTGGTATGCCTGGTCCTATGAAGGATGAGAAGGGTCGTCCTACACGCAAAGCCATGTCACTGAAGCGTTGGAGATGCAGAACGGAAGATGTCAAGGAATCTGCTGAGATAGAGAAGTCTGGACATGTTTATCACCATCATATTGTTCCCATGGGAAGATCAGAGGTGCTTAGAACAAAGCAACAGCTAAAGAGACTCCAGAAAAAGAAAGCCAATATTCAAAGTCATATCCAGAAGTTGACACAGGCAACACAGACTTGGCGCGAAAAGATGAGCGAGTCCAAGAATACTCCGTATGTTCGTCCACACACAGAAGCAGGCAGCACCAAACAGTCTGGCTGGAAGGCAAGCGACAAACACGGAAAAGTGAAGTATTTCGGAATGGATTTCAAATCAGCCGCTGAGAGACATGCATATAAGGGTCAAGAATCATGATCGGCCTTGGCGACAAACTCAAGGTGGTATTAGCAGATTCATTTAGTTTTTATCTGATCGCACACTATTGCCATTGGAATGTCGATGGTCCGGATTTCTATCAACACCACAAGTTTCTTCAGGATTTGTATGAAGAGGTTTATGATTCCATAGATTCAACGGCTGAACATATCAGAACTCTTGACGAATATGCTCCTGGTAGTTATAAGAGATTCCAGGAACTATCATCTATTCAAACTATTGACACCATTCCTCTCGCTAGGGAAATGTTGAATATTCTTTTCAAGAACAACGAAGTGGTCATGAAGAATATTGTGGCTGCTATACAAGAAGCCGGCAAGGATCCAATGAATAAAGGCATTGAGAACTACCTACAAGACAGACTGGATGCACATAAGAAGCATCGATGGATGTTGAAGTCATTTTTGAGATAAATAGATAAAACCCCGGGAGTTACAAATGGACGAACTATACAACAAAATCAGACAGGCTATTCTTGAAGACAGAGAGCAGATTGATGAAGTCTCTCAAGAAAGGGCCATGAAGGTCTGGAAATATTCCAAGAATCCCAAGTCAAAGGAACTGGCCTATAAGAAGGCTTCAGGTCATCCGGATGTTATTCCTGCCACACAGAACGAAGATTCTGTCAATGAATCAGAGTTGGGTGATGTTCTTGGTTCGGAAGAAGGCGTCCACAAGACACCAAAAACACACAAAGATGAATATGGCAACGTCATCAAGAACTATCCTAAGCACATGGCCAAAAAGGCTATGAAGGATATCACCAAGGAAGAAGTTGAACTGGACGAAGAAAAAAAGAAAGTTGTGATCACACTTTCACCAGAGAATGCCAAAAAAATAACACATACTGTAAGAGACGGTCTAGGCCGTCCTTTAGATAAGGATGGAAATGTCATGAAAGAAAGTCACACAGTCAAGTATGCCATGAAGAATCCTAGCATGGGTGGTAAGATTGCTGTTGCTCACTATGATTCCAAGGAAGATGCTGAGAAGTTCCTTCAGTCAATCAAAAAGAAGGGCGGCAATGGTATCATCAGCACAGTCAAAGAATCCGTTCTTGATGAGGCCCGTGGTCGTCCACCCAAGGAAGGTTCCGAAGCCTGGAAGCGTCAACAAGCCAACAAGGGTGATGACATTAAGGCTCTGGAAGTTCAACTGAGAAAGACAGTTTCTATTGGTTCTCCAGTAACATTCCATGACGGTAACACACATGAAGTCACATCAGGACATGCTCAGAGATTCATGGACCACATGGCTGCTCGTAGAACCAGTCAAGAGAAAGCCGACTTCCAGAAGAGAGCCAGCAAGTCACATGAAGCATTCAAGAGCGCCGTTTCTGAACCTGTTCCAGGTCAGAAGAAGGACACCGGTGAAATCGTCAAATATCGATAAATCATAAATATAGAATAAAAACACTTAGGAGACTCTGAATGTCTGAAGATTTCAATGAAGAAAAGTATTCTTACAAGGCTGCTCATGCTGGTGAGGATATCGGTAAGCCAGGCAAGAACTTCGCCAAGATTGCTAAGTCTGCTGGTGAGAAGTATGGTTCAGCCGAGCGCGGTAAGAAGGTTGCTGGTGCTATTCTAGCCAAGATTCGTGCAAAGCACGGTGTTCATGAGGCTGCTGGTGAAACCTATGATACCACCACGCATACTCCAACTGCTGTGAAGTCAATCAAGAAGTTCAAGGGTAATCCTCCTGTTCATCCTGTGGCTACACATGAAGAAGCCGAACAGAATGAAGGTGTTGAACTAAGTGAAACTTTCCATGTTTGGGATAACGGTGGAGAAACCCACGACAGATATAGTGTTGTTCATAGCAGTGATATGAAGAATAAGAATCATCAAGGTCATGTAGATATGCTTGGTATGTCCACCGATCCAACTCACCCACATGGATTTTCTCAGTTTACTTCTGGTGTTCCTGGAAAACATCTCGGTAAGAAAATCAAGTTTGATTCTCTACCAGAACGTCTACAGCGTCATGTCAAATCTCGTTATGAGATCAATGAAGAAACAGAAGCAGATCAACTTGATACATCTCTATCAGATATCGTTCCCGGCAAAGAAGGCGAAATATACAAAAAGACTTCAGAAAAGTCAACTGCGCCTTCAAAACCAACCGGAACTACAACTCATGTAGTTGCTGGTAAGACTGGTGAGGCATATAATACAACAGGAATTACTAAGCGTGTTCCTGCCCTAGAGTCTGCTATTGCTGATGTTATGGCAGAATCGTTCAGAAAGCGCGCACTCTATGAAGAAGCCGCAAACATTTCAATCGTTACACCTGAACAACGTCAGGATTGGATGAATGTTGAAATGGGTAAGCTAAATTTCATGGACTATCTAGATAAGTATAAGGTATAAGGGAGAATAACTCATGTCTCAGTGGGGAAATAAAGATCAAGCTAATAATGCACCAAAGTGGAAGAGTATTGCCACAGGTTCACCTACACCAAATCGTGGTAACACAGTATATGCCAACACAACTGTAGGTGCATTCATCGCCGGCGAATCTCTGGGTGTATTTGGTGTTGATGTTGTAGAATCTGCAACAGTTCAACCAAAATCAATCGCTCCAGGTTGGGTTCTAACTCGTAAGGGCACCGGCGGGCTAACTGCAATCACATTCACATCAAACACCACAACTGTTGGATATGTGAATACTGATGTTGTAGTGGTTGCTTCACCTGTTGCTGGCAGCAATGCTTCAGCATCAATCACAACCAACGCAACTGGTGGTTCAGTTACGCTGAAGATCACGAATCCCGGTTCTGGATTTACTGTTGTAAATGCCACACCCAATGTTGCTATTACAAATGCTACTGGTGGTACTGCTACCGGCAACTCAACAGTAACTCCAATCTCAGCCACCATTGGCGGTCATGCTGGTCGTATCTTCCGTGAGCCTCTGGTAATCGTCAAGGGTATGGCTAACAATGCTGCTTCGGGCGGCGGTTCAACAACACCATAATAGATCATGGCCGGAAAGACATATAGTGATATCTTCGCGGTATCCAACACAAACACACTTGCCAATACGGACCTTCTAGCCCTCCAACGCGGTTCTGGAGGTAACACATATGTCTTTCAAGCCAATGCTCTATACAACTATGTTTCTTCTGTCATATTCACAAACCAAAGAAATGTAGTATCTATTATTGGACCAACAGTATATAATGCTTTAGCAAACGATGATGTTATTCTCTGCGACACCGTTCATGCTGGTGCAAACATCACAATATCCTTTCCTTCCTCTCCAGCCAACGGCAAAGAATATACAGTAAAGCTGACCAACGCCAATGGATCTGTAGTAACAATCACAACATCAAATACTTCTGTTGCTACCGTAGAAGCCACTTCAGGTGGTTCGGCCGGCAACACAACGAGTTTGACCTCCATTGGACAGTTCGCCACCTGGACGTTCTATAATGGTGTATACAGAAAAATAGGTTGATATGAATGAAAAATTGGATGAGGTGTCATTTACTCTTTATGCAGCCAAACATTATAACAATGCTGGCAGTCTTGATACAGACGAGTTTTTCAATGACTTGAAGAGATTCAAATACCTAAAAAGATTATTCAATAAATATGAAGAAAATGGCGAACTAAAAGAACGATTGATACTGAATCACATCATTATTATTTACAATGTATTTGGTGTTACTCCTGCTACTAGAATGTTATTCTTTAGATTGGAAGAACACATGCGTTACTTGAAACCATTTCTGGAGTTTTTGGGTTATTTACCGAAAGAAGTCAAGAATATAGGATTTTTTGCTAAAGACATCAACTGTTATGACATAATGGGTGATGATAACATAAAGAAGGCGCTACAGGAACTATGAAGACGTTCAGACAATTCCATGAAGATGGCGTAGCAACTGGTGGAGCTATGGCGACAACAACCACTTCCGGCGGTCAAAGCCCAATCGAGAAGCAGATCAAAAAGAAAGCTCCAGCTTCTCTTGGTGCAAGACAGGGTCGCGTGCGCGAAGTAATGCCTGAAGAAACTCAGATTGACGAAATGGGCGGCGATCAACACTATTCGGATACCAAAGGTGCTACATCGGGTGGTGGTAATGCAACACCAATTACTAGAAAGAAGATGGTTGATGATGCAGCAAAGACTCTTCGTCGCGTAACTGATACAGCCAATATGGCTCCTGCTCCTGCTCGGACATTCATGACGAAGGAAGAAGCAGAACTTGATGAATCTCGTGGTTCTGATTATGCGCTATATCATAAGTCATATACTGATGCGATTAATCATGCACTTGGTCATCATGGTAAGAGCGGCTTAACTGTATCTGATGATGATAGATTTCATCACGTTGGTGTCATGTCAAAGAAGCCAAGTGAAGGTAATACAACTTCAGTAAATCTTCCTGCTACACACGCCACTACAGGCAAAAAACATACGATTCATATTCAGGTTTATAATAAAGGCGGTTCACATCCTTATGAATTGAATACATATTCTAGTGGTGTGGGAAGACATAATCAGAACGAAGAAGTAGATCTTGATGAAGACACTCTTGCTGCACAGAAAGAAATCGTCAAGGCTAACGCAACAACCAAAGGCGTTTCTGGTGCCGGAGATAATCCAGATAAGACTGTTCCTGTCTCTAAGCGACTTCAGAGAAAGATAGTTAGCAGAAACACCCGTCAAGGTGGCACAACAGCACCTCTTGTATCCAGAGCCAAGGCTGTAAGAGAAGCGAGAGAAGAGGTTCAGTCTCCACGCAAGATTGGCACAGTTGTTGGGTTCAAGCAGTTTGAGCGCGGAACCAAAGGTGGCGGACAGCCTGTTCCACCAGAATCTTTCATGACAAAGGAAGAAGTCGAGCAGATCGATGAGTTATCCAGACTCATGATTATCAATAAACTTCTTAGGCCCATCAATAAACTGTCTCCCGAAGAACAGAAAAAACATGAACGTGCCAGAGCAGAGGCGGCCGCCAAACTGATCGGTCTGTCGGTGAAGATTCCTGCAACAGAAGAAGCCGAAATCGAAGAGATGGCTGGAGCCAATATGGATCGCCGCGCTCTCGTTTCTCATATCAAAAAGCAAGGATGGCAACAGAGATCAAGTGGAGCCAGCGGCGACCACGATGTATTTGAGCATCCAAAATCAACACACAAGATTGTCGTTCCTCGTCACAACAAACTAAAAGCGCCTCTTACTCTGAGTGTTCTAAAGAAGTCCAAAATCATGGACAGAGAGATGGCAGAAGACACTCAGCGCGCACAGAAAGAAATCGTTGCCGCCAATGCCAAAACCGAAAAGAATCCTACGGGATTCGCAACACAATCACCTGAACCTGATTTGATAGACCTTGAGAATGATCTTGTAAAGCTTACTAAAAAGAGGAAATAACATGACCACTTCTCAAGAAACTAGAATATCATTGGTCGAGCAAGACTTAAAGCGAAACTATGCAAGTCTTGAGAAGATGCAAGACTCTTTAGAGAAGCATCGTGAAGAAAGCTCCCAAAGCAATAATAGAGTTTACGGCCGTATGGAAGAACTAAGACAAGAAATCAAACAAGACCTTCAGAGTCTCGATTCCAGGTTTACCGACCAGATCGACAAACAAAACGAGACTTTGAATAGAATAGACTCCAACCTGTCAGACATTGACAAGTGGCGTTGGTTGGTCATTGGTGCTGCGACCATTCTGGGCTTCATCATGACCCAACTGGCATCCATTTTCGGCTGGACACTCAACAGACAATAAGTCTCCAACGCCATTTTATGGCTTGCCATACTTCCGGATGTGTGTATACTCGGAATATCGCTGCATGATTGGATCTAGTGGAGATTTGTATAGATTATGGCTTATTATATTGATCTAAAGTATTTGTCTCTTGTTAGTTCCTATCTTCCTCAATATACTGTAACCTCTTCCAATCCATTCAAAGCATCCTGTAGATGCTACATCTGTGGTGACTCCAAGAAGAATGCCTATAAGAAAAGGTTCCACTTGTATCAGCACAAGGATACCATCCTCGGTAAATGTTTCAACTGTGGTGCCGCCCGAGGTATCAAGAGTATTCTAAAGGAACTGAATCCGGAACTCCGAAAGGAGTATGATCTGGAGACCTTTGCTGATGCTCGTCCTGTCAATATTGCAGCTGCACCAGTCATCCATCACAAATACTTATCCGATGGAGAATATAACAAGTATCTCAAGAATGTCAAGAAAATATCTCAGTTGTCGGTTGGACATCCTGCAAGAGCATATGTAGAATCTAGGAATATTCCTTCCAGTCAACACTTCAGACTCTATTATGTTCCAAAGTTCTTTGCATGGACCAACTCCATTATTCCTGACAAGTTCAGGTTGGACAACGGAGATGAACCTAGACTGCTGATTCCTTTTTTTGATAAAGAAGGTAACATGTTTGGTTATCAAGGTCGTTCATTTGATCCTAGCAACGATCTTCGTTATATCACGATCATGATGAGAGGAAACTTCACAAAGGTTTTTGGATTGGATCAATGGGACAAGACCAAGACTACCTATGTGTTGGAAGGATGTCTGGATTCTCTCTTTGTGAAGAATGGTCTGGCGGTTGGTCAGGGCGACTTGTCTGTTGCATTGAAGTTTGTTGACAAAGACAAAACGGTATTTATTCCTGATAAAGACACCAGAAATCGTGAGGTCATGAAGAATGTCAAAAAACTAATAGACATGGATTGTAATGTATGTATGTTACCAGAAACATTTGCAGACAAGGATATCAATGGAGCAGCGATAAAGGGCTTGACAGAAAAGAATATTTCTGATATTATCAAGTTCAATACATACAGAGGCCCCATGGCTAGGCTTCGGTTTAACTCATGGCAGAAAGTTGGAGATTTAATATGAATAATTCTGACGGATTTGCAAATAATGTTATCGGAGAATCTTACAGCAGTTACACCAAACCATCTAGGTGTGATTATGTGAGGAATACCACACGATGGGAAAGATTCAAGTATAAATGGTTTTGGAGTTGGTTTGGTGGAAAGGTGTATGATCCAGAACGCTACACCAGGTGCAATCACTATATAAATCACGAGCAGTATGGACCCACAACACATCAAGATGAACTAGGAGTGGAATTTTAATGTCTGAAGTAAATTTGGTAAGTATCACACAGCCTGATTATGATTATACCGGCTGTGTAAGTGCTCAGGAACTAATTGCATGGTGTGCTAGGATTAGTAATCCCGGCAATCAGCAGAACCATCAATCGGCCCCCAAGCTGCTAGAATATCTGATCACTCATAAGCACTTTAGTCCACTTGAAATGGTCGATGTGTCACTAGAAGTTCGCACAACTAGAGATATTGCTCGACAGATGTTGCGGCATCGTTCTTTTGTATTTCAGGAATACAGCCAACGCTATGCCGATCCTACCAAGGATTTAAACTTTGTTACTCGTGAAGCACGGTTGCAGGACCCGAAGAATCGTCAGAATAGTGTTGAGGTTAGTGATGTTCATTTAGAAGCATTATGGGCTGATGCTCAAAATATTGTCAAAAACGAAGCATTGAAATCATATAGGTGGGCAATCGATCATGGCATTGCGAAGGAACAGGCAAGATCAGTTCTCCCTGAGGGTCTAACTGAATCTGTTCTCATTATGAAGGGTTCACTTCGGAGTTGGATCCACTATTGCATACTTAGGATGGCCCCAGAAACACAGAGGGAACATCGTATTGTTGCAGAACAGTGCTGGGAAATCATTACGGAACAGTTTCCTGATATTGTGGAGGCATTCAATGCTGACACTTGATCTTTCTGGGATAATTGACCAATTTCGGTATGAACTAAATAATAGTATAACTCATGCTAAAATGGAAGATGCGATTAAAGAATATTTGAAGAATGAGTGCAATGTTAGAATATTTGTAGATGGAATCGATTGCGGGGATTAAACGATGAGCAAACCCGAATTATAAATTTTAACGGTCTCTATTATGTTGAGAGAAGATTTTTGTTTTGGTGGTATCCTGCATTTGTTCATCACTGGGCTGGCGGTGAACACGAATCTCCATACAGATTTAAAACCAAAAAACAAGCAGAGAAGGCAATGATCAAATGTGGGCTGTAAAATAGTTCAAAAAGATTTCAATTAGTTGCATTTTAGGGGTTGACAGCATTTCTAGGTATGATATAATGTGAGTATCACCTACATATAGTATGCTGGATATACTACTAGAATTTGATTGATTGTTAAAAGTCAGGGAACAGGCGCAAGCCTGCATTGGTGCTAACCAATGAGTGTTAGGAGTTGATTGAATGAAGAAGTTCTTAATAGTGGTTCCAATTGGTGATGACGATGAGGAGTTTCTCTATACAGAAGCTGATATTCTGAAGGAGTATTGGAATGTATGGAAGGGTCGAATGGTCAAAAAGTACGGAATAAATTCAGATCTAATTACTGAATCTAATTGCATTGAAGATTGGATTACGGTTAATTGGGCTTGGGAAGTGACTGATGGTTCTGTTCATTCCCACACTTGCGCCCCCTATCTGTTGAAACTAATCAAAGAGTTGCAGGCGGAAGTTATACAGTTGCATGATGATATTTCTAGTTTGGAAAGAGAACTTGTATATCTAAGATCGGATTTGATATGACTGACAAAGAAGCAGTTGAACTTTTACAGACGTTTCTTGGCGTTCTAAAAGAAGTTACTGATCGTCTTATGGTAGAAGCAGAAACTGTTGCTGAACTAGATCGGATTCAAGATGCACTTACCGGGAAGAATGGCATATACACTCTGCTGCAAAAAGAAATTGGCAGATTGATAAAAGAAGATAGGATGAAAAATGTCTGAGAAGTCTATCATTTGGACCATGGCTGTTATTCAGAATATTGCATTGCTTACTGCTTCTACTGCTCTATTCTGGCACACAGATAATGCTTGGTGGTTTCTGCTGCTGTTGCTTTTTGGTATACCTAATTGTAAGGAAAACAAAGATGAATAGATGGTGGTCCAGATGGTGTAAGGCTCTTGGTGAACGGGTCAGTGATTGTGATAAGGAAAGCGATAAGGTTGCTTGGGTTAGAACCTTTCTGATCGTGCAGGCCATCATCACAAATATTTTCATCGTAGCGAATTGTTTACACCACTGGTTTGATCCTCCTCCAAAAACCATCATATATAAGACTGTGAGCGATAGCATTGAGGTAAATAACTAATGATTTTTGTAACTAAGCGTGATGGTAATAAAGAGCCTTTGAATATCGAGAAGATCCATAAGGTTGTAGGTTGGGCATGTGAAGGTCTAAGTGGAGTATCAATCTCTGATCTTGAGCATAATAGCCATTTGCAGTTTTATACAGGAATTACTACTTCTGCCATCCAGGAAACCCTGATCAAGGCTGCTGCCGATCTCATCTCCGAGGATGCTCCTAACTATCAGTATGTTGCTGGTAGACTGATCAACTATAACCTCCGTAAGGAAGTGTATGGTCAGTACGAGCCGATCTCTTTATGTCAACATTATGCTAACGTAGTTGAAGATGGGTATTATGACGAATCATTGGCTGATGTATATGACGATGCAGACTGGTTCGAACTAGCCGAATATATTGACCATGACCGAGACAATCTTCTCACATATGCTGCCATGGAACAATTTCGTGGTAAGTATCTAATCAAGAATCGCGTAACCGGTCAGTTCTATGAAACTCCTCAGATGGCTTTCATGCTGATTGCCATGACTCTCTTTCAGAACTACACCAAAGATCGACTCAAGTGGGTAAAGGAACTATACGATGCAATCAGCACTTTTGATATTAGTCTTCCTACTCCAATCATGGCTGGCGTCCGGACCCCTGACCGCCAGTTCTCTTCGTGTGTTCTTATTGAATCTGATGACTCTAGAAAATCAATCAGTGCAACAGCAGCGGCTATCGTAGAATATGTTTCAAACAAAGCTGGGATTGGTATTGGTGGCGGTCGTATTAGGGCTGCTGGATCTCCTATACGCAATGGTGCTACTGTCAGCACTGGTGTTGTTCCTTTTTGGAAGCATTTTCAATCTGCTGTTAAATCTTGTAGCCAAGGTGGTGTCCGAGGTGGAGCAGCGACACTCCATTACCCCCTTTGGCATTACGAAGTGGAGGATCTTCTTGTCCTAAAGAACAACAAGGGAACTGAAGATAATCGTATTCGTCATCTAGATTATTCTGTTCAGTTCAATAAGGTAATGTATGAACGGTTGCTCTCTGGTGGAAATATTACTTTGTTTTCTCCAAGTGATGTGCCTGATCTTTATGATTCGTTTTTCGTTGACGTAGATAAGTTCAGAACTCTCTATGAGAAGTATGAAAAGGATAAGAAGATTCGCAAGAAGGTTGTTCCTGCGATTGAATTGTTTTCTGCATTCATGCAAGAACGAAAGGATACTGGTCGTATTTATTTTATGAATGTTGATCATGCAAACGATCATGGTTCCTTTATCAAGGATTTGGCTCCTATTCGTATGTCAAATTTGTGCCAGGAAATATGTTTGCCCACCACACCACTGAAGGATATTCATGATGGTGGTCCAGTAGTCAAAACAATGAAAATGACTAAAGAAGAGTATCAAAAATATCTTGAATGGAAGAAAAATAATCTAAACACCCCAATTAAAAGCAGATAAAGTATAAATGGTAGTGAGGAGAACACTACTATGATTACACTATATGTTAAAACGCATAAAGTTACTGGACTTAAATATCTTGGTAAGACAGAACAAAATCCGTTCGAATACCTGGGTTCAGGGAAGAGATGTAAAAGAGAACTGAACAAATATGGTAAAGATATTGAGACAGAGATTCTATTTCAATCTGATGATATATTAGAAATAAAAGAACAAGGGTTATACTATTCCAAATTATGGGATCCGGGGAATCTAGCAAAGCATTTAAGGAAACAAAATGGATTTCAAATATGAAATTGTCGATAGTATCGACACTAAAGATAAGGAACATGTTTATGTTACAGAAGTTTTCGAATCTGATTGTAAATCAGAAATATCGTTGTGTACGTTAAGTGCAATCAACTGGGGCAAGATCAAGAAACCAAGCGACTTTGAGAAGCCTTGCACACTTGCGGTCAGAGCTTTGGATGCGCTTCTTGATTATCAGTCTTACCCTGTCAACGCCGCTCGTATATCTACTCTTAATCGTCGCCCTCTGGGTGTCGGTATTATCAACTTGGCTTATTGGCTTGCTCGGAATGGCAGTAACTATTCCGATCCGAATCTTGAATTGGTTCACGAATATGCTGAGGCATGGTCTTATTACCTTATCAAGGCTTCTGTAGATTTAGCAAAGGAATCTGGTGTCGGTCCTTGTCCTAAACATACCGAAACTAGATATGGCGAGGGCGTAATGCCTATTGATACATATAAGAGAGAAGTTGACGAACTTATACCAAATCCAGATTATAAAATGGACTGGGATACTCTTCGTGGGGACGCTTTTCTTTATGGTATTCGCAATTCAACTCTGATGGCTCTAATGCCTGCTGAAACGTCCGCTCAGATTTCCAACTCGACGAATGGCATTGAACCACCAAGAGCATTGGTGTCAGTAAAACAATCAAAGGACGGAACTCTGAAGCAGGTCGTTCCCGGTATTGCTAAGTATAAGAACAAGTATGAACTTCTATGGGATCAAAAGTCACCAGAGGGTTATCTAAAGATTTGTGCTGTGCTTCAGAAGTTTATTGATCAGGCAATTTCGGTTAATTTCTCTTATAATCCAGCCCACTATCCAGATGGTAAAGTTCCTATGTCAGAACTTATTGGACATATGCTATCACACTATCGCTGGGGTGGAAAAACTGGATATTATTTGAATACCGCTGATGGTGCCGGAGAAATCAATCTTGGTGTACAATTAAGTTCTGATGGAATTGACGAAAATGATTGCGATTCGTGTAAAATATGAGATTTGATTTTTCTCCTTTATATCCTCTAAATGAAACCAATATTGTTGATTTTGATACTGTAATGATGGTTAAAATTCTGCGGTCAATCATTAGTAATGAAAAGGGTAGAATTAGAAAGTCTGCTAATGATATAACACAATGGAATGAATATAATTGGCTATTCGATTATATTCATTCCAAGATCAATTTTGGAGATTATTCACTGAATGAACGATTACATTTATTTGAAATTGGAGCGACAGAGCACCCAAACTGTAAATATTGTGAAAAACCCTTATCATATTCTATATCAAAAAGACGTTATCCAGAAACCTGTTCTGGATGTATGTGGATAGACAAAAAGGATGAATTAAATCGTAAAAGAGAAACTACTATGGTTGAACGATATGGATATGTGAAAAACTTTAGTAGTGAACAATTTAAAGATGAGGTTAAATCCACTTGTCTAGAAATATATGGAGTGGATAATGCATTTAAATCGCCAATTATAAGAGATAGAGCCAAATATACTTGTTTAGAAAGATATGGAGTTGATCATTATAATAAAACTGAAGAGTATAATGACAAAACTAAGGCAACCTGTTTAGAAAGATATGGAGTAGAACATTTTACTCAATCAGAATCTTTCAAGAAAAATAATATAAACGCAAACTATAAAGGTTGGAGAGAGCAAGCAGAATATATTGTAGATAATTATTCTTCTGGTATGCCATCGTATAAACTGTGTGATGAGATTGGGTATAGTCAATCTCATTTTAATAAAATTTTACATAATTTAGAATTAGACCCAAATCTTCCGCAAAACAAAAGATGGAAACCAACCTTTCGTTCTAAGGGAGAAATTGAGATTGGGGATTTTGTGAAATCATTGGGGTTTGATTTTGAAAATAATACCAGAAACGTTATAGATGGAGAATTGGATATTTATATTCCATCTATGAATCTTGCTATAGAATATAATGGAACATATTGGCATTGTGATAGTTTGCGGCCAAAAGAACATGTAATAGACAAACTTAATAAATGCGAGAATTTGGGTATACATCTTGTCACTATACAAGAAAACGTATATTTAGAAAATAAAGATAAAGTTCTAAATAAAATTCGTTCGATGTTGTGCAAGGAAAATGATGTAATTTATGCTAAATATTTAGAATTACATCATTTTCTAATAGTGTTGCCAGACAATTTCTTAATAATAATCATATCCAAGATTCAAAACGAATTGGATCTATTCGATATGGTTTTTATAATAATGGAGTTTTGGTTGGAGTTGCAACGTTTGGAAAATTTAGAGATGGATTGGAATTGATCCGATATTGCACAAATGTTAAACTTGTTGGTGCGCTACAGAAATGTATATCTAAAATGTCATGCCAAAACATTTATTCATTTGCTGATAGGCGATATACTTCTCGTAAAAAGAACATATATACTTTATGTGGATTTGATGAATTGAGTATTACCCCACAGTCTTATTGTTATCATAGGGGCAATCGAACTCTATCTAGATATCAGACAATGAAGCATAGGTTGAAAAACATCATTCATAATTTTGATGCAAACAAGACGGAATATGAAAATATGATCGATTCTGGTTATGTTAGGACATGGGATTGTGGACATATCCTTTATATTTTTAGGAAATAATTATGGATGGATATATACGCATTCTATCTGATAGTTGGGATGGTTGTGGTAAGATTTGGTATGTAAAAACTTATCAGACAAGACCAGATTCCACAGGAATTGAATTGACATTAGTTGACTCTTATGGTAATATAGATAATCGTGTAGTCTCAAAAAATCAAATAGAATGGTGTGATGAAGAATGAGTGTTTTTAGTACCAATAAGATTGATTGCCTATCACAGACATGTTTCTTTGGAGAACCTGTCAACATTGCACGATATGAAAAGGTTCGTTATCCAGCCTTTGATAAACTGACAGATAAGCAACTAGGTTTCTTTTGGAGACCAGAAGAAATTGACTTGTCTCGTGATAGTAAAGATTTTAAAGGGCTAACAGATCATGAAAAGCACATTTTCACCAGTAATCTCAAGCGCCAGATTCTATTGGATTCGGTACAGGGTCGCGCTCCATCTTTGGCTTTTCTCCCAATTTGTTCGCTTCCTGAATTGGAAACCTTCATCCAGACTTGGGCATTTTTCGAGACGATTCATTCCCGTTCTTACACTCATATCATTCGCAACGTTTATCCTGACCCTTCCAAGATCTTTGATGAGATGCTTGACATCCCAGAAATCGTAGATTGTGCTGGTAGCATCAGCAAGTATTATGATGATTTGATCGAATATACAAATTTAGTGAATGCACATGGTTATGATGCAGAAATTGAGATTAACCAAGAAGAAAAGGAGTAATGATGAAAACAAAATTATCAAAATATGAGCACAAAAAGA
>Ga0207959_1000100_pt1 | contig 24618 bp, 31 predicted proteins | sample CryBogCBH20Aug07_FD_184609 | JGI IMG/M metagenome (GOLD analysis project Ga0207959, IMG submission 184609) | Freshwater microbial communities from Crystal Bog, Wisconsin, USA - CBH20Aug07 (SPAdes) (version 2) | ecosystem: Environmental > Aquatic > Freshwater > Lake | place: Crystal Bog... | reverse complement strand
CTCCTTTAAGTTGAAGATTATCAAAAATCCTCTCTTTTGGAGTGGTACTAAAAATCAGGTCAGTTCACTGAATTATCAGCTGAAGGTGTAAATTTTTGTGATTTGAAAGTTAGGATACCTTTGGATTCAGTATATGTAGTCAGTCTTGTACCAATAATAGCTCCTGGAGCATCATCGTATTCAAGTTGCACTACCACTTTGGGGTCAATCTTAGCTGCGTAAAAAGTTATGTGTTCTTGTAGTTTTGAAATAGAAGGATAAGGGCTGATAAAAATAATTTGATTTTTAGCTCTTGGTTCGAAATAAGTCCAAAATGTTCCAATTTTTTCTTCGAAATTAAATTCAGCATTTTCATCTAGGCCAAATAAGATTCTTTGGACTGCATTTTTTGACTTTGGTTTTTTCTTGTAGTCTGCATAAAAGCGGTCATATATTTTTTGCTCTAAGTTTTTAATCTCTTGATTACCATGTAAAACAATGTGATTTGCAATTATTCTTGCCATAACTTGTCCAGTTCGATCATCTTTAAATTAAGTGTTGAAGTACTAAATTATTTATTTTTGCTATTTATTTCATGATTTTTATGGTAATTCTATAATATAAAAAATCTCACAAATTATGCTAATTCATTAGTTCAGCTTATAACCTCTTGAAAACCTAGGGATCGCATACTCTGTGGCATTTTGACACTCTCGGTTGTCCAATCATTACTTCAGAAAATATGCTTATAGCTAAGTAAATATTACTTTTAGGAGCAAGCTATATGGCGCAAGCTAAGACATTTAAAGCGGAAGAATTAGAGCAAGTACTCAATTACGTAAAACTTACTAAACATGCCCAGCGTAATAGGGCGATATTGCTGCTAACGCACTGGGCTGGGCTTAGGGTGGGGGAAGTGGCTGCATTACGCATGTGCGACGTTTTAGATGCCAATATGAGCGTGAAAAGCGAGATCCGCTTAGCTCCAGAGCAAACCAAGGGCGGTCATGCCCGCACAGTATTTGTGAATGAAAAACTCCGGGTGGAGTTACAAGGCTACGCAGATAGCTTAAAAACCAGAGAGTCCCAGTGGGCATTCTTTCCCACCCAAAAGTTTCCACGAAGAGGCTTTACTGCCAATACACTTACGCAGCATATGAATGCCATCTATAGGCAATGCCAAATAGCGGGTGCTACTAGTCATAGCGGACGTAGAAGCTTCATTACTAACTTGGCCAGTAAAGGCATTGGTGTGAGGGTGCTAATGAGCCTAGCTGGGCATAAGCACATCAGTACAACGCAGGCTTATATTGATGTGAACGATGATATGAAGCGTAGAGCTGTAGAGCTTATCTAGTTTTACTGGGCCTGCCTACTTTGCGTGTTTTTGATTCAAACTTAATAGCATGCCTACAAGGAGCATCAGTGAGGTAGAGTCCACGTGCAGCATTTTCAGCAATCAGTTCGGCCTTGTTGATTAGCTTGCTTGCTAGTATTCCGAGACGAACTTTCTTTTCAGCTAGGTTTAATTCATTCGACTTTGGATGCCCGTCCTCATCTAACTGAATATGATGAGCTGGTGACAGGTTCAATGTATTGCCAATATGCCAAAGTGGCGCACCTGATTGATACATCTTTAATGCTATTGTTCCTAGCTTAATAGTAGGCTCCCTTAATTTAGAGCGGATGAGCTCATATTTTGGTTTTATTGGCATGGGCTTAGAACTAACAAAAGCATTGGATCTAATGATGGCACTGATTTCTTTGAGTGCCATTTGTTTAGTTTGATTAGTAGGGATAGCTATAACTAGGCAATCTGGCTTAGCCATGTCCTGCCAAGTCTTTTGTGATTGAGCCGCTGCCTTGCTATTAATCAGAATATCTTCATCCGATTGCCCCACAATGAATGTTTTGGCTTCAGCCGCTTTAATTCCAAATAGGGCTTTACCGCGACTATCCCACCAGCGACTCTCTGGAATGCGCCATACATCTCCAAAATCCTCATAAGTCTTCACTAGCTGACTCCAATCTTTTGGCGCATTTTTAGGTATTGTATTAGAGCCTTTTCTAGCCCATTCACAAACCAGCTTAAAGCTGGGGCTGAGTTTTAAGTAATCTACTAAGGCGTCATAGCGCCAATCACTAGCGGCGAATAAGCCACTATGCTCCCAGCGGCTTTCCTGGGCTTCAAAACGGGGTAATTTTTGTCGAATTGCCATCTTTAAATGTTACCAGAATAATGTTTTATATAGACGGTAATTTTTAAAAAAGGTAATAAATCATATCCTACTTACATAGCAATTTCGCTATGTTTATTAGGAGATTTGAGATGGAAGTTACAACTGTAATAACAAAGACGATTATTGGAAAAGCAAATGATTTAGCCAGGGAGCATGAGCAGTTAGATATGCATATTGCTGTAGGCCGACAAATGCTATACGACTTGCTTGGTAGGATGTATAACTTGGCACTTGAGTTAGACGCTAGTGTGGATCGTGAGCTTATCGTGCGTCAAATGCGGGTTGAGCTAGCAAATAAATGGAATATTAAAACACAAGACAACACAAGTGACGCTACAGCATTAGTGCGTTACATCACACGAGCTGATAGAAAAACAGCGCACGTATATGCACGGGTGATTGAGGTCGCTAAAGCTTATCAAGTAAAAGCTCCATATTTAAGTGGCTTTATTGAGCGGCAAGGCGGTATTGAGAAAATTCGGGCAAAAAATGTAATCGCAGGAGCCTCTAGTGACATTGGTGGTGCTTTGGATGGAGAGCGCATGCAATTAACTCGTGAGTATCTTGTGGCAAGAAAAGAATGCCCATATAGCAGCTTTAAGATCGGCAATAAATCAAATGATCTTAGTACGCCTGATACGCTCAATTTTTTTGTTTGCTCTGAAAAAGATGGGCGTTATTACGTATTAGCAAAGTTGCCAGTGACCGAAGCACAGTCACGAGAGCTAATTGAGAGTCTGGCAAATCAGGTATGTCATGAATTGCCACGCGCAAGAGTTGCCATCTCAAATTTCTTAAAAAAAGCACATAAAAAATCTGCTGAGCGTATTCGTCAAAATCTAGTGCGTAAATTTCCAGGGCTGGCAAATAGGCTTGGCAATAAGAAGCAAGTTTGTCGGGAACTTATCACTATTGACTCTACTGACCTAATTTAATTGAAAGACTACTAACCATGAATAATTTAAATACAAACAATCAAAATAAGTATGCTCAAGAAGACTTTTCAGATTTAGATCAACGCTATGCAAGTGTTGAATCCTATATCGAAAAAATGAGTCAAGGAAGTCTACGTAGCTTAATTATTAATGGCCCTCCCGGGGTTGGGAAGACATTCTCTGTAGAGTCCTATCTAAAAAAGCATGCCTCAGGCAAATACAAGCTAATTGCAGGCCATATGACCACGCTGAGTCTTTATGGAAATTTGTATCACTATCGTGATGCCGGTAGCGTATTGGTGCTAGATGATATTGATTCTGTACTCACCAAAATTGAGGGTGTAAATATTCTAAAGGCGGCAATGGATACCAAGCCTTGTCGAAGAATTAACTGGGAAAGCCCATCTGGAATGCTTAACAAGCTGAATGTACCCACAGCATTTGATTTCAAGGGTAGTGTCATTTTGATTTCAAACATTGGCTTTGGAAGTGCTGGCGGAAAAATTGGCGCTCATTTAGATGCGCTAAAAGATCGTAGTTTTAGTTTAACTATCGCAAATAACTCACGTGAGAGCTTGTTTAAGCAATTGCGCTTTATGGTTATGAAAAAAAATCTACTTGGTAGCTTTTCGTTATCAGCCATGCAGATCCAAGATATTTTGGAGTATGTAGAAAGTAATATGGAAATTTTTGCCAAAAATTAGCTTACGTGTGGCAATTAAATTGGCTCAACTTGTGAAAGAGTCGCCTGATGACTGGCATCAGATGGCAAATAATGGCTTATTAAATCAATCTATCTAATCGGGGGGGGTAAATATGGAGCTATTACTTGATAAAAAAGTGAAATTATTTAACGGGAAAGAGGTTTCATGGGATGAGTTCTCTAGATGGAGCGCTCATAGACAAATGATGAACTTAACCCCTGTTTCAGAAAATATTACTTATGGCGAAGATCATTGTCACAAAATGCGAGAAATTGTTAAGCGAAGCTATGAAGATGGCACCAGAAGAACTAATTGGAATTATGGCTCTAAGAACGGTAAGTCAAAAGCAATTATGACGCCGGCAGGCGAATTTCCCTGTCTTAAAGCAGCTTGCGTATATTACAAGGTAAGCATTCAAAAATTAAGAACTTGGATTCAAGAAATGCCGGCTAAGTTTTATTACACAAATCCAGAAAATGCTAACAACTCTATCAGGCATAACTCTAGAAGGAAGTCTGTCAGTACTCCAGTCGGCATATTTTCCAGTATTAAAGCAGCAGCACGTCACTTTAATGTTGGTGAAAGGACAATAAAAACATGGATTAGAAAGATGAGAGCAGACGAGTTCAAATATATCTAACCTACAGGAATGGGAAGCCCTCATAGTATGAGGGCCCCATCTTTTGGACGTCTGCTCTCATAACCTGAGAACCTAAACATATCCTAAATCTAATTAAAAGTAGGTCAGGGAGGGGAATGGTGAGGTTTGGTCATTTGAGCGTTACTTTAAGTAACGCTTGTGAGATTTAAAAAATGTGTAGGCGGTATTACACACTTTTTGGGCATTTTTAAAGATATGGTTAGCCAATCCTCGACTCTGGTCGATTCCGCCCCGGGCCACCAAGAATCTCAATAGCCCACTTGTTGGGCTATTTTCTTTTATGGTTAGGTTCGGTTTGTCACCATCGTTCTTGGATACCACTATCTAGAGCCGTCCTTTAAAAGGACGTGTCAATTATTCATCCCTGTGGTGGTCAAGTGTCGATTTAAGCGACGGTCATCGAGGGTCGGTGCTTGTCTTGTCGTTTAAAACGACACTTTTAATGAGTGCTGAGGGTAATCACTAACACATGCTTTTATAAAAGTAGCTATGCTGACATGTGCTTAAAAATACTGTGGAGGACACATCCATGAATTCAGAAAACTTTACCAATCGACGTAAGGTCATTTCAGCGGCATTGGCTGGTGGAGCCAGTTCCTTATTGCCATCCTGGGCTTTGGGAGCAGAGAGGACTAATTTACCTATTGCCTATGGCGAGCGTGAGCTCATGGCCTTTCCTGAAAAGAAGCCCATGATTGTCTTGACTTCTAGGCCACCGCAATTAGAAACACCTTTTAAGTATTACGACAATCATATCATTACGCCAAATGATGAATTCTTTGTGCGCTATCACATGGCTGGCATTCCAACATCGATTGATCCTAATACCTATAGATTGAAGGTGGGTGGCAATGTAGAAAAGCCTTTAGAGATTTCTCTAGAGTCTTTAAAGAAAAACTTTCCATCCCAGCGCATTGTTGCGGTCAATCAATGCTCGGGTAATAGCCGTGGCTTATTTGAACCTAGGGTCAATGGTGGTCAATTAGGTAATGGCGCTATGGGTAATGCCGCTTGGGTTGGTGTTGCCTTAAAAGATATTTTGAAAGCGGCCAACCCTGGGCGCGGCGCTAAGCAGGTAACCTTTGATGGCCTAGATCAGCCAGTGTTGCCAAGTGATTCTGATTTTGTAAAAGGCTTAGATATTGACCACGCCATGGATGGAAATGTGATGGTTGCCTATCAAATGAATGGAACAGACATTCCTTTCTTAAATGGCTATCCAATTAAATTAATTGTGCCTGGCTACTACGGAACCTATTGGGTCAAGCACTTAAGCGAAATTAAAGTAGTTGATGATGTATACAACGGCTATTGGATGAATCCTGCGTATCGCATACCCGATAACGACTGTAATTGCGTTGCGCCTGGAACGGCCCCTTCTAAAACGATTCCAATTAATCAATTTACGATTCGTTCTTTCATCACCAACTTTACCGACAACAGTATCGTGACAGTTGGAAAGCCTGTACAAGCCAGAGGTATTGCCTTTGATGCTGGTTATGGAATCAAGAAAGTATTGTTCTCTCAAGATAATGGACAAAATTGGACAGAGGCAAGATTGGGTCAAGACCTTGGGCGTTTCTCATTTAGAGAGTGGCGAGTTGAATTTACGCCAAAACAAAAAGGCACGTTGGACTTAAGGGTCAGAGCCTTTAATCATGCCGGTCAAGTTCAGCCAATGACGGCAAGTTGGATGCCTGCCGGTTACATGCGCAACATTGTGGAGACCGTCAAGGTCACTGCGGTTTAAGGAGAAGAATATGAAAAAATTAATTCTTCTTTTGTCCGCTCTTGCTTTGGCGCAAATTGCTCAAGCTAAAACAATTGAGTTACCAGCCGATACTGTTTTATGGAGACCATCAGACTTGCCGGGCTACCAGCTGACTTTACAAAAATGTTCTGCTTGCCATTCAGCGCACTACGCAGAATATCAACCTCCTAATACGGGAGTTGGCTATTGGAATGCCCAAGTTTTAAGGATGAAGAATGTCTTTAAGGCGCAAATTACCGATGAAGAAGTCCCTATCATTGTGGATTACCTCAACAAGACCTACGGGGCTAATAGAAAATAACGTTAAGATTTTGAAAAACAAAACCACCCTCGGGTGGTTTTTTTCATATAAAGCCCCACATTTTTGGCTAGCCTCATGCGATAAACCTAAATTACCAGTAGAGTACTTGGATAACCTAAAGGGAGACTTAAATGAATCGTATTAAGAGCGTATTAATTGGCTTGATCGCTACTGCTACATTGGCTGCATGTGCGTCAATGATGGGTGGAGCAATGGCGCCGTACACCAAAGTAAGTGACGGTATGTTGGTGGGCACTAACAATATGACCCTCTATACCTTTGCCAAGGATACGGCTGGATCAGGCAAGTCGATGTGTAACGGACCATGCGCCGCAAACTGGCCACCACTTTTGGTTGATGGTAGCCCAGCAGTATCAGGGGACTACTCTGTGATTACTCGTGATGATGGCAAGAAGCAATTGGCCTATAAAGGTATGCCTCTGTATTTCTGGGTTAAAGATACCAAGCCAGGAGATAAAACTGGTGATGGCTTCTTAAATGGTGCTTGGAAAATTGTAAAGATTTAATAGTAGCTAGTAGGATTAGCCACCCCTTATGATGGGGGTGGTTACCTGCAATGTCATTGAATACGACAAATCTAGTCATTGGGTATAGAATTTGAGCCATGTTACTGCGCAGTAAGACACTCGTTCTTTTAATATGTCTCGTCTTGATTGCATTTAAGGCGGCTGCGGGTAGTATTTTTATTCAAGCGGCTATTGAGAGGGCAGAGCTTGCTGGTAGCTACAGCAATGCTTCAATGTCTCAGCAAGCACACAATAGTTCTGACTCAGCTGACGACAAAGAGCAGGTACACACGATGTATCTGATGAGCCATGTAACGGCAAATATTAGCGAAATCACTATTGCTGTATTTGTTCCACAGATGACAAAGCATAAATTTGTATTAACAAACGAATCTTTGTTTACGCAAAACTTCCCAGACTCAGCATTTAAACCACCCAAAGCTAACGCCTAAATTTCTTAGGTAAGAGGTGCTTTTGGGCATCCTCTTTTGTTGGTTGGCTATTGCTATAGCCACATTTGGGAATTTCATCATGTTTAAGTTTGTCAGAGTATTGCCATTCGTATTGCTTGTTTTATTTGTTTCCGCCTGTAGTAGTGTGAAGTTGGATGACACCAACGGTGTTGCTTCAGTCAATGCCGGCGGCGCCTCAACTTATGATCCCATCAGCGATCCAAAGTCTAGCGTTTACGGTAAGCGTTCAATCTATTTCGCTTTTGATAGCTACACGATTGACCCAAAATACGCACCGGTAATCTCGGCCCATGCTCAATATCTCAAATCATTTGAGAGGCAAAGAGCCGCCATCATTGTTCAGGGCAATACAGATGATCGCGGTACCGCTGAATACAACTTGGCCCTTGGTCAAAAACGATCTGAGGCAGTCAAGAAAGCCTTGCTCGCACTGGGCGTGAATGAATCACAAGTAGAGGCCGTGAGCTTTGGTAAAGAAAAGCCAGCCAATCCTGCTCAAACAGAGGCCGCTTTTCAGGAAAACCGACGTGCTGACATTGTTTATCACTAAGCAATGCAAACTCCCGCTATTAGGAAATGATTATGAAAACTTTATTTAGAGTAGTTTGTTTGTCTACTGTGATTTTGGCCGGCTGTGCATCAAACAAGTCCGGAACAGTCGAGATAAGCCCCGAAAGCAAAGCAGAAATTAAAAAAGAAGTTGAGATCGTTCAGAAAAAAATGTCTGATTGCGTTGCCGATGTAAATAAGACAGAAGAAGCCAAATATGTCAACGCGAACGTCATTGTGATTTTTCCGGACAGTCCGAATGCCAAGCAGTTACTTAACTCCCCCGAGTTCATCAATCAAGAGCAGGCCATAGCATTAAAGAAGTTCAAAGACGCCACGATGCAATGTCGTCCAATTGCAAAGGAATTACCTAAACCTGAAATGGTCGCAGTATATGAGTATTACTACTCTAAGGTTGACGATGTCTACGATGACTTGGTGAATAAGCGAATTACCATTGGCGTTGCGAATCAAGAGCGCCAAATGCGTTTGCATTACACGAATGATAAGTGGGCACAAGTCATGAAGGGCTACCAAGGGGGTTAAGCCATGGCAACCAAGTACAAATTTTTGTGTAAATCGTGCAAGTATGAATGCATTAGTAGCATTGGAGCTGAGTTTGGACCACACTCTTCTGAGCTTCCTATGAGCTGTAGCTCTTGCGCCTTGATCGACACCTATACTATCCCTAATCCAGGAGCAATTAATACTGAACTGCCTCTTAAGCCAGTATGTAGAGCTTGTGGTTCAGCAGATTACTTAGATCCATGGGATGGGCTTACATGCCCGCATTGCAAGAATCATATGCGTGCAAGTGGTGGTCATATTGGCTCACAGCGTCGATCTAGAGATTGGTAGACGGGTGATCGTCAAGGTGTACAAGTTACTATTAATTTGCTTTGTAGTCTTTTTGAGTTCTTGCATGAATCAACCGCCTGCTGAGCAAAGTAATGTCGGCATTCAGGGTGACAAGTTTTGGACCTTGGATTTCTTCTACTTTTATAAGGGTAAGCAAACCCACACAGAGAGCTTAAAGTTTGTTAGTAGAAGAGACTGTTTTGATACTCTGTATCAAATGCAGGTCGATTCTAAAAAACTTAGTGGCCATAGTGGAGCTGGAATTTGCACCAAGCATTTCGTGGAAGGACAAAAAAGAACAAAGGATGACTTATTAGGCTATCGGTAATAAATTTGTCATATTCAGCCTATATTTTTTACAAAGCAACAAAAAATTCTATTTAATTATCTCTTTTAAAATATCTGGAGTGTGTGCATGAAACTTTTATTCAAAAAGGCTATCGTAGCCGGAGTCGTAGCATTATCAGTATCTTCTGCTGCAATGGCTACCGAAATGACCGGTGCTGGCTCTTCTTTTATCTACCCAGTACTCTCTAAATGGGCTGAGGCTTACAAAGCTAAAACTGGTAACAGCTTGAACTATCAATCGATCGGTTCTGGCGGTGGTATCAAGCAAATTAAAGCGAAGACCGTCGATTTTGGTGCAACTGATGCCCCAATGAGCTTCGAAGAACTCCAAGCCGGTGGCATGGTTCAGTTCCCAGCCATCATCGGTGGTGTTGTACCTGTAGTTAATATTGATGGCATCAAGCCAGGTCAGTTGAAATTATCCAGCGACGTTCTCTCTGATATTTTCCAAGGCACTTTGACCAACTGGAATGACAAGCGTATTAAGTTGCTTAATCCTGATCTGCAAATCCCAGCTGGTGATATCACTGTTGTAACCCGTGCTGATGGTTCAGGTACAACGGCAATCTTTACTAACTACCTCTCTAAAGTTAACAAGAGCTTTAAAGATGCTGTGGGTTTTGGTGCCGCCGTTAAGTGGCCAGCCCCATCAACAGTTAGCGGTAAGGGCAATGAAGGAGTGTCAGCAAACGTAGCTCGTATTAAGAATTCGATTGGCTATGTAGAGTATGCATACGCCAAAAAGAATAATATGAGTTACACACAAATGAAGAATGCTGATGATAAGTTTGTTGAGCCAACAGCGGCTTCTTTTGCGGCAGCCTCTGCAGGCACAGATTGGTCAAAATTTCCAGGCATGAATACCTTTATTACCAATGCGCCTGGCGCCAATGCTTGGCCAATCACTGGGGCTACATTTGTAGTGATTTACAAAAAGCCTGAAAATAAAGCTACTGCAACAGAAACTATCAAGTTCTTTGATTTTGGCTTTAAAGATGGCAAGCAAATGGCGTCTGATTTGGACTACGTGCCAATGCCTGATGCTACAACAAACTATATTCGAAAGAGTGTTTGGTCACAGGTTGATCTGAAGTAATTACTTAACTTCTGATTGATTAAAACCACCCCTCGGGGTGGTTTTTTTGATCCATTTAAAACGACAAAACTGTAAAATAGGGATCTAATTCGAGTCTAAATGCCTACTTAATAAAGCCAATGAAGACTATAGAAATTAAAAGCGCCTGGAATGGCAATAGCAATTGTGAGGCATGCTCCATTAGGAGCTCTGCATTATTTGCTGAACTCAATGAAGAAGATTTTGCAAAAATTCATAGCCCCATAGATGATTTGAGCTTTGAGTCTTACTCCAGCATTTATGCACAAGGGGATACTGCACAAGACTTATATACTCTTCGCGAGGGATATATCAAGTTACTCCATGTCAATCCCGATGGATCTAGCCGAATTATTAGAGTGGTTTTACCTGGCAACCTATTTGGCATGGAGGCTTTATTGGGTGAGCGTTATGAGCATTCTGCAGTTGCACTTACAAATGTTCATCTATGCAAAATACCTAAATCGATTATTTCTTCGTTAGGTGAGGAGTCTCCAAGACTTCATCGTCAAATCGTCAAGAAATGGGGAGAAGCATTATCTCAATCGGAATCATGGTTCTCGGAGATTAATACTGGAAGAATTGAAGTGCGTCTTGCGCGGTTCCTTTTGAAGTCGGCTAAAGAGTCAGGCTCCTTTGCCATTGCCCCGCTGTTTAAGCGTGAGGATATGGGATTAATGATGGATGTAAAGTTTGAAACCATTAGCAGGGCCTTAGCATCAATGTCGGAACAGGGATTGATCTCAAATATCAGTAGGCTTACGGTCCAAATTCCAAATGTTAATGCACTACGTGCTTTTTCGGAGCGCGGTCTTTAATTTCTTCAAAAGAAAGGCTGCCGAAGCAGCCTTTTAATGGCATTAATGCGAATCAGCAATTAAGCCTTCTTGGCGTAAGCAGAGCACCAGCCTTTACCAGCAACTTGCTTGCCAGCAAACAATGAACAACCACCAGCGGCAGCATCAGCCTTGCCCTGAAATAATGCGCAGTTACTGCACTGTTGGCCAGCAGCATACTTGGCGTACTTTGCTTTATCTACTTTGGTGGCATCGGACTTATATCCCAAAGCAGCAGCTTGTGGATCAGTTTCAGCAACCATTGCTTGAGCTTGTACTTTACCGTTCAAGGCTAAGGTGCAGGCGCCAGCAGCAGACAAAATCATAAATTGACGACGGGTTGATTTCATATATTTCTCCAAATTAAATAAAACATTTATAGATAAGACTAAGTGCTACTAAAAATGTAAAGACAGAAAAAATTTGCTGGACTCTTGGCCCACTAATTTTTTTCTCTAATACCTTGCCAATTAATAAACCCATTAGTGAGCCAAACGCAAAGGGGATAGCAATTGATAAATCTAATATACCAGTGGCTAAAGATACAAATGCACCTCCAGTCGAGACAATAGCAAGTACTCCTAATGATGTTGCCACTATCGCCTTCATCGGAAGGTCGGTAAATTTTTTGAGGGAAGGAACAATGATAAAGCCCCCACCAACACCCAGTAACCCTGACAGGAATCCAGCGCATGCACCAGCAAACATGAGAGACCTAGCGCAGGGAACGGTCCAGATTAATTTACCGATTGACATGTCCAATTGACATGGAGGAGGCTTTTGTAAAACAGGCGCATTTCCAGCGATAGTCTGCGTTGCTTGTATAAACATTCTCGTGGAAACGTAAATTAATACGGCGCTAAACATTAATAGCATCGGAGTGTTTGGCGCGCGTTGCGCCACCCATAATCCAATAGGGGAAAGAATAAGGCCAAATACAGCCATAAACATTGCTGCTTTATAGCGCAACACCTTTTCTTTTAAGCCAATCAGGGCTCCGACGCCCGCTGACAGGGCTATGGCACTAAGAGCAATTGGACCAGCCTCAGAAATCGGCATATGAAAAGCAAATACTAGTAATGGAACGGAAAGTATTCCACCGCCTGCGCCGGTTAACCCCATCAAGACACCAATAAAAATGCCTAAGGCTGGAGCGAGAAAAAAATGCTCCATTACTTAGTTTTCAAATGGTCTAGCTAACCATTCTCTACCCTTGAGCATGGCATTCCAATAGAGCCAAGGAAGCACATCTTTTTTCAAGATCCACGCAAGCTTAGTCGCCTTTAAAGGATTGATTAACCATGGGAAGGTAGGTAAAAGTTTGCCCCCAAAACCAAATTCCGCAAGCACAATTTTTCCTCTTTCAACAGTGAGGGGGCAAGACCCATAACCGTCATATTTAAGAGGCATTGCTTGTTGATTTTTGTGGGCCAATAAGTTTTCAGCAACCACAACAACTTGTTTTCTAGCGGCGGCAGCTGTTTTCGAATTAGGTGATGAGCAGCAGTCACCTAGACCAAATACATTTGGATAACGTGTGTGCTGTAAGGTGAATTGATCAACCTCTACCCAACCTGCCGAGTCAGCAATTGGGCTACCTTTGACACAGTCTTGTGGTCCTTGTGGCGGAACAACGTGCAGCATGTCGAATGATTTTTCTATTTGCGTAGAATTGCCATCGGCATCCTTCACGGCAAATGTTGCCTTTTTGTTTGGCCCATCAATTGAGATGAGATTGCAATTGAAATTCAATGTGGCGTTATATTTTTTAACGTACTCCATTAGCGGTGGTACAAAATCTGCTACACCAAATAGAGCTGCGCCAGCATTATTGAGCTCAACTTCTATATTTTTGAGTTTGCCTTGTTGTTCCCACTCATAGCAAGATAGATACATTGCTTTTTGTGGGGCGCCCGGACATTTAATTGGCATTGGTGGTTGAGTAAAGATAGCTTTGCCAGATTTCATATTCATGACTAGTTCCCATGTATAGGGAGAGTAGTCATAACTGTAGTTTGATGTCACACCATTTTTTCCAATAGTGTCTATCAAACCAGGGATAGCATCCCAGTTTGTTTTCAATCCAGTTGCTACAGCAAGATATTTATATTTGATATGCTCGCCACGTGCAACGTTAACTTCATTGACATCTGGATTAAAGCCAGTGATTTTGTCCTTAATCCAAGTGACGCCTTTCGGTATAACGTCTTTAGTATTTTTCTTGCTATCCCTGACATTAAATGCGCCCCCACCGACCAAGGTCCAAGAGGGTTGATAGTAGTGAACTTCTGATGGCTCTATGACGCCGACTTTTAGCGTTTGATCTCGATTTTTCAAGCTTGCAGCAAGCCCTAATCCTGCCGCTCCGCCTCCAGCGATCAGGACATCATAGACAGTATTCTGCGGCTGATGACTCATCTTTTCTCTCTTTCTATCCTATGGTTATATAGCTCACTTCTCTATATAACTAAAAGTAATACACATATAAGGGTTAGTAATAAGTGTCTTTTTACCAGCATTATTAAATAATTGCACCTAGAAAAATTACTTAGGCGAATGAAAGATGAACCCAGTTGTAAAAGGCTTTTTTGATCCAGATACTTGGACGGTTACTTATGTTGTTTACGAGAAAGCGGGTTCAAAATGCATCATCATCGATTCAGTATTGAGCTATGACCCCAAATCTGGGCGGACGCATACCAAGATGGCGGATCAGGTCATTGAATTTGTAAAACAGAATGATCTGAAAACCGAGTGGATTCTAGAAACGCATGCTCATGCAGATCACGTTACTGCAGCGCCCTATCTAAAGTCTAAACTGGGCGGTAAGGTTGCCATTGGTGACCACATTTCAGTAGTGCAGGGCGTTTTCAAAGGTATATTTAACTTGGAAAACGCATTTCCAATAGATGGATCTCAATTTGATCATCTTCTCAAAGATGGCGAGGAGATTCATTTTGGCAATTTGAGTTTCAAGGCGATCTTTGTGCCCGGCCACACCCCAGCCTGTATGGCGTATCAAGTCGGCGATGCAATTTTTGTGGGCGACACTATGTTTATGCCAGACGTCGGAACGGCCCGTTGCGATTTCCCCGGCGGAGATGCCCATGTCCTTTATCAATCGATGAAGAAAATTTTGAGTTTTCCGCCTCAAACTCGTTTATTCATGTGTCACGACTACCCCCCTAATAATCGTCCGGTTCAATTTGAAACTACCGTTGCGGAACAAAAAAAGTCAAATATTCATATGCATGATGGAATTACTGAAGGGCAATTCATTGAAATGCGCACAAAGCGTGATGCAACTTTAGAGATGCCCGTTTTGATTCTTCCTGCGATTCAGGTCAATATTCGCGCCGGAGAGTTTCCGCCAAAAGAAGAAAACGGAATTGCATATCTCAAGATACCAGTGAACGCGGTTTAAGAATGTAAGCAAGAATTCAATTGAAGGAGCGTCGTTGTAATGGCAGATCAAAAACGTAGAGGTCAAATCAAGCAAGCGCCTGAGAACTTTATTTCTCAAGATCTGATTGCTGATCTTAATCAAAATGGCATGGATGATGCCCGTCGTGGCTTTATGCGCTCAGGGTTTATGGCTGCACTTGGTGGGACGGTTGGTTTGGGCTCATCTCTAAATGCTTTGGCAGCTGGTGAAGGAGATCCTGCTATTTTAGAGAAGCAAGTATGGCAAACAACACTGGGAAAAAATGTCGCTACGATGCCCTATGGAACGCCATCGATCTATGAGGCAAATTTAATTCGCCGCGAATCTCCCGGTCTAACAAGGGTATCGGCGGCATCTGTCGCCTTCACGCCATTGCAGGGCTTGTTCGGAATCATTACACCCAATGGCCTGCATTTTGAAAGACAGCATCAGGGCTGGTACAACGTTGACCCTGAAAAGCATCGCTTGATGGTGAATGGTTTAGTTAAACATAACCGCGTCTTCACAATGAATGATTTAATGCGTTTGCCATCGGTGTCGCGCATTCACTTTATTGAATGTGGTGCAAATACTGGATTGGAATGGGGTAACGTTGCAGTTCCAACAGTGCAATACACACATGGCATGCTTTCTTGCTGTGAATTTACTGGCGTGCCTCTGGCGGTGCTTTTAGAAGAGTGCGGAGCAGACCTTAAAAAAGGTAAATATTTGTTGGCTGAGGGTGGGGATGGATCCGGAATGACCAGAACTATCAATTTAAGCGACGTTCTTAATGAAGCAATTGTTGCTTGGGGCATGAACGGTGAAATGTTGCGTCCCGAGAATGGCTTCCCATTACGTTTGGTTGTTCCAGGTGTTCAGGGTGTTAGCTGGGTTAAATGGCTCCGTCGCCTAGAGGTCGGTGACATGCCATATGCAACGAAGGATGAGGCTGTGCACTATAACGATTTGATGCCAGATGGTATGGCGCGTCAGTACACATCGATTCAGGAATGTAAATCAGTTATTACAACTCCATCTGGCGGTCAGCAATTACTCGATAAAGGTTTTTATAACGTTAGCGGATTAGCTTGGTCAGGAAGAGGAAAGATTAAGCGAGTTGACGTCTCATTTGATGGCGGCAATAACTGGAAAACTGCTCGTCTTGAAACCCCTGTTTTAAGCAAAGCGCTTACTCGATTCAATATTGATTGGGTGTGGGACGGCTCCCCGGCAATTTTGCAGTCGCGTGCTATCGATGACACGGGATATGTTCAGCCGCCTATTAAGATGCTTAGAGATGCTCGCGGCACTCGATCCATTTATCACAATAATGCAATCCAATCTTGGAAAGTAGGCACAAACGGGGAGGTTAGCAATGTTCAAGTTGGCTAAATTTGCAAACTCTGCCTTGTTAGTGGGCGCAACATTTCTAGTAGCTGGTTCTGTGTGTGCGCAAAATTCAAGCACACGATTTCCTGGCATAGGAAGAGATGCAACAACTGCAGAGGTTGCAGCTTGGGATATCGATGTTCGGCCGGACTTTAAAGGTTTACCTAAAGGCTCTGGTTCGGTAGAAAAAGGTCAGCAACTGTGGGAAGCAAAATGTTCTGTTTGCCATGGAACATTTGGTGAGTCAAATGAGATCTTTACTCCGATCATCGGCGGCACAACAGCTGACGATATTAAGACTGGAAGAGTTGCCTCCTTGTCGGATAGAAAGCAGCCTCAAAGAACGACTATTATGAAGGTGGCTACGGTATCTTCATTGTGGGATTACATTTACCGAGCAATGCCATGGAATGCTCCTCGTTCACTCACACCGGATGATACTTTTGCGCTGGTAGCTTATTTACTCAGCATGGCTGAAGTGGTGCCGGATGATTTTGTACTGAGTAACACCAATATTGCGGAAGTACAAAAGCGTATGCCGAATCGGAACGGCATGACTTTGAAGCACGGAATGTGGAGTGCAAAGGGCACCCCAGATGTTCATGCAACCGCTTGTATGAATAATTGCGTCCAATTTGTGCAAATTGGCTCTGAACTTCCTGACTATGCAAGAAATGCGCACGGCAATATTGCAGAGCAGAATCGTCAATATGGCCCTTTCCGTGGTTCTGACTCAACCAAGCCCCCTTTGACCAAGTTACCTGGTACTTCAGGTGAGGGATTGGCGCATGCCTCCGAGACACATGCAATCAGCAAAGGTCCATCGGCAATGTTTAAAAGTGAGAATTGTTCTGCTTGTCATGCAATGAACGCTAAGTTAGTTGGTCCATCGGTTGCAGATATCGCTGCAAAGTATCAAGGACAAAGCGGTGCGTTAGATAAGCTAATGGCAAAAGTAAAGAATGGTGGCTCTGGGGTGTGGGGGCAAATTCCTATGCCTGCACAATCTCAGCTGTCTGATGAAGATCGTAAGACCTTAGTCACTTGGGTGCTTTCTGGAGGCAAATAAGAATAAATTCATAAACGCAATATTTAGTTTGTTGAAAAGTTAATGTAGTTACGTAAAAAGCTTAATAAAGGAGTTTGTATGAATCAGCAGCGACGCAGCATATTAAAGTACTCAGCCGTTTTTGGTTTGATGGCTTCTACTGGGCTTATAAGTTTGGCTCAAGCGGAGGAATGGAATAAAGCCGCTTTTGAAGGTAAAAGTTTGGATGATGTTTTTAAAATATTGGGTGCCGGTAGTCCAGATAAATCAGGCGCCATTACTTTAAATGCGCCGGATATTGCAGAAAACGGGGCTGTAGTTCCTGTTGGCATGACAACCAGTCTCAAGGCTGAGCAGATGGCAATCTTGGTCGAAAAGAATCCAAGTTCATTGGCTGCCCAATTTTTTATTCCTGCCGGTACCGAACCTTTTATAACTACTCGTATCAAGATGGGGCAAACCTCCAATATTTACGCCTTAGTTAAGGCTGATGGTAAGTGGAGCATGGCTGTTAAAGAAGTAAAGGTGACCTTAGGCGGTTGTGGCGGTTAAGCCCAACTTGTCTGAGCAAAATATTTAACTAACTACTAGATTACAAGAGGAACATATGTCAGATCCAATGCGTGTAAGAGCAGCCGAAAATGGTGGAATTGTAGATGTAAAAATTTTGATGAAGCATGATATGGAGTCAGGTCAGCGAAAAGATGCAGCTGGAAAATTAGTCCCTGCATGGCACATCACTACAGTTAATGTAAAAGCTAATGGTAGAGATGTATTAAATGGTCAATTTGGTCCAGCAGTTTCGAAGGATCCATTTTTGAATTTCAAATACAAAGGTGCCAAAGGCGACAAAATTGTTGTTAGTTGGGTCGACAACAAAGGTGATAAGCGCACTGATGAGGCAACTGCCTCCTAATTAATGCCTATCAATATTACCTTATAGCTTTGAAAGGGAAACAAATGCAACGTAAATTCGCCTTTGGCTCTGCCATAGGAATATTAACGGTGAGCTTGTCATTTTCATCTTCGGTATTCTCACAAACTCCCTCAGATGAGATCGCAAAATACCGCGAGATGATCGCTGATGGAAACCCTTCAGAGCTATATGAGGCAGCTGGCGAGGATCTTTGGAAAAAACCTGCCGGTCCAAAGAACGCCACGCTTGAAAAGTGTGATCTAGGTCTTGGGCCGGGTGTTGTAAAAGGCGCTGCTGCGCAGTTGCCACGCTACTTTAAAGATACCAATAAGGTTCAAGATCTTGAGTCTCGCTTAATGACTTGTATGCAGACCTTGCAAGGCAGAAATCCAAAGGAGATGGTGGATGCTCCATTTCAAGGTGGACCCAAGAAAGATATAGAGGCGATCGTTGCTTATATTGTGACCGCGTCTAAGGGTGAGAAAATTAAGGTTAGCACCAATCACCCAAAGGAGAAGGAGATGTACGAGCTTGGTAAGCGTGCATTTTATTTCCAAGGTGGTCCAATGGATTTCTCATGCGCCTCTTGCCACGGTGAAGATGGCAAGCGAATACGTTTACAGGACCTCCCTAACTTAACAACCCAAAAGGGAGCTACCTTGGGTTGGGGTTACTGGCCAGCATACCGCGTTTCAAGTGGTCAATTTTGGACTATGCAGCAACGCCTTAATGATTGTTATCGTCAACAGCGTTTCCCATTTCCCATATATGGATCTGATTTAACTGTTGCCTTGTCTATGTACATGGCAAAGAATGCTAACGGCGGCACTGTCGAGACACCAGGATTAAAGCGTTAATAGATAAGAGACAGACAAAATGAAAAATAAAAACATTAAATCCCTCTTAGCCTGCGCGAGTTTTCTAATAGCGGCAGCTCTCCCCGCTAGCGACGTTATGGCTCAGCAACAAAATGATCCTAAGTTCAACAAGATGATGAAGGAGGGATTTAGGGCTGAAGGTATTGCCGGTTTGGATCGCATTCAGCAAGATGAAACACAAAAGTTTTGTTCAGATCCCGTATTCGCAGGCAGCGAAAAAGGCCAAGCAATGCGTGAAAAGATTCAGAAAATTAATATGGATAGCATTAGGCAACCTTCTGATGGAAAGTATATTGGCGACTGGAAAAAGGGCGAAGCAATTGCGCAGAGTGGTCGCGGTGCAACTTGGACCGATAAGGCCGATACTCCAATTGGAGGCGGTTGCTATAACTGTCATCAAATTGATAAGAAAGAAATTTCTTATGGAACTATTGGCCCCTCCCTATGGAATTACGGGAAGATCCGAGGTAACTCTCAGGAGTTGATTGTGTATACCTGGAACCGAATCAATAATTCTAAAGCTTACAACGCATGCAGCAACATGCCTAGGTTTGCTCATTTTAAGCTTTTAAACGAGCAGCAAATTCAGGACTTAATGGCTTTATTGCTTGACCCTGCTTCACCAGTTAACCAATAGGGATTCAAATTATGTCAATTAATCGTAGAGAGTTTTTACAAACTCTAGCAGTGGCTTCGGCTGGAGGATTTGGTCTAAATTCAAGTTTTGCTCTAGCTCAAGAATCTGCAAGAAAGTTCTATGACCTGCCTAAATTTGGTAATGTACATTTATTGCACTTTACTGATTGCCATGCGCAATTATTGCCAATATATTTTCGTGAGCCTAGCGTTAATCTTGGTATTGGAGCTCAAGAGGGTAAGACGCCACACCTAGTTGGTGAATATTTTTTAAAAGCCAATGGGATTCCAGCTGGTACAAGAGAGGCTCATGCTTTTACCTATTTGAACTTTACTGAAGCGGCAAAAACTTATGGTCGCGTAGGTGGTTTCGCGCACCTATCTACTATCGTTAAGCAGATGAAGGCCTCACGGCCAGGCGCTCTATTATTGGATGGTGGTGATACTTGGCAAGGCTCCGGAACTGCTCTTTGGACAAATGGTCAAGATATGGCAGATGCTGCAATAGCTCTGGGTGTTGACATTATGACGGCGCATTGGGAAATGACGCTTGGCGAAGAGCGTGTTATGGAAATCGTCAATAAAGACTTCAAAGGAAAAATTGAATTTCTTGCGCAAAATATTAAAACTGCTGATTTTGGTGATGCCGTATTCCCGGCCTACACAATTCGCAAAATGAACGGTATTCCTGTCGCAATTATTGGTCAGGCATTTCCATATACTCCAATTGCAAACCCTGGGTATATGGTTCCTAATTGGACGTTTGGTATTCAAGAAGAAAATCTACAAAAAACAATTAATGAAGCCAAAGCCAAGGGCGCCAAGGTTATTGTTCTTTTGTCTCATAACGGCATGGATGTAGATTTGAAGCTGGCTTCTCGGGTTAGTGGCCTGCATGCCATTCTTGGCGGTCATACTCATGATGGTGTTCCGATACCTGTTCAGGTCAAAAATCCTGGTGGAATGACTTTGGTAACGAATGCCGGCTCCAATGGTAAGTATCTAGGCGTGCTTGATTTTGATGTCAAAGGGGGTAAGCCTGTCGACTTTAGATATAAGTTAATGCCAATTTTCTCCAATCTAATTCCAGAAGATAAGTCGATGACGGCCTTAATTCAAAAGATCAGAAAGCCATTTGAATCAAAGCTCCAAGAACAACTGGCTGTAACTGATAGCCTGCTATATCGTCGCGGGAATTTCAATGGTAGTTTTGATCAGGTCATATTAGATGGATTAATGGCGCAAAAAAATGCTGAAATTGCATTTTCTCCTGGCTTTAGGTGGGGTACCACCTTGTTGCCTGGTCAGGCCATAACGATGGAAAATTTATTAGACCAAACAGCAATTACCTATCCATATACAACTGTGAATATGATGTCGGGCGAAACGATAAAGACTATCCTTGAAGATGTTGCCGATAATTTGTTCAATCCCGATCCTTATTATCAGCAGGGTGGCGATATGGTTCGTGTGGGCGGCTTGCAATACACGATTGATCCAGCCGCATCAATGGGTAAGCGTATTACCGAAATGCGCCTTAATGGCAAACTATTAGATGCTGATAAGAGCTATAAAGTTGCTGGTTGGGCGCCTGTGAGTGAGGCTGCGAAAAACCTTGGTGGTGAGCCTATTTGGGATGTTGTTGCACGCCATCTTAAGGATATTAAAACCGTTAAGGCAATTAAACTAAACGAGCCTGTAATTAAGGGTGTTTCTGGAAATCAAGGAATCGCTCCGATTTAAAGTTCTCATATCTGAGGAAAGTAGAAATGAAAGTTATAAGGAAACTAGCCGTACATTCGGCTGTGCTTTTATTTGCTTTTATGGGTTTGTCTCAAATAGCTCAAGGGCAAAATACCTCTCCTCCAACTAAAGTGGTTTATCACATTGATGACGCTGAATCACAAGGTTTAAAAGGGCTGAGAAATGTCCGAAATCACCTGGACGTATCGCCAAGTACGCAAATTATCGTTGTTACTCATGCAAATGGAATTGACATGCTGCTTGAGGGTGCGAGAGATAAAAAAAATAATGTTGAATATGCTCCGCTGATCGGCGCACTTAAATCACGTGGCGTTCGTTTTGAGGTGTGTGAAATCACAATTAAAACTAGAGGTCTTAAAAAAGATGCATTCATCTTAGATGCCGACTTTACCCCTTCGGGTGTTGTACGAATTGCTGATTTACAGGCTAAAGATCACTTCGCATATATTAAGCCTTAGTCAAAACTTTTTTTTGTGATTAATTTATAGCAATGAAATATTTTTTTATTGCACTTATCAGCCTTCTGTTGTCTGAGTTCGCGTTTGCTGATTCCTTAGGCCCTGTTGAGCTCAAGCCTATAAAGGTTGCCCCCAATACATATTTTGTTCAGGGATTCCCAGAGATTGGCTCAAGCAAGAATCAAAATTTCATCTCTAATGCTGGATTCGTAATTACCCCTAAGGGGGTGGTGGTGATTGATGCTCTTGGTTCGCCGGCTCTTGCTCAAAAGCTGGTTCACGAGATTAATAGACTGACAGCTCAAAAAATTATTGCTGTAATTGTTACGCATTACCATGCTGACCATATCTATGGGCTGCAGGTTTTTAAAAAATTAGGTGCAAAAATATATGCACAAGAGCTAAGCAAAGATTATTTAAATTCAGATACAGCACGTCAGCGTCTTGAGGCATCCAAAATTGATTTTGCCCCATGGATCAATCAAGAAACTGTCCTCACCCCTGCTGATTATTGGATTCAGGGTGAAAGTAAAGTAAACATTGGCGGGGTAAATTTTTTCATTTCAAAGGTTGGTCCTGCTCATACAGCAGAGGACTTAATGATTTATGTGCCAAGTGATGAAGTGTTATTTGTAGGGGATTTAGTCTTTAAGGGGCGCATTCCATTTGTTGGCAATGCTGATAGTAAGGGTTGGCTAGTTTCTTTAGATAAGATTAGCGCTCTGAAGCCAAAAATAATCATTCCTGGTCATGGAGCTTACTCACCTGATCCTGCGCATGACATTGAATTTACCAGGGGCTACTTAATCTACTTGCGAGACTCAATGGGTGACGCAGCTAGGAATATGGATTCTTTTGACGATGTCTATGCCAAGACAGATTGGAGTGAGTATGAAGGTATGCCGTTATTTAGATCTGCAAATAGAATGAATGCATACAATGTGTATCTCTCCATCCAAAGCGAATAGAAGATGAACTTTCATAGCTGGATCTTAGCCGCTCTAATTTCTCTTGGGTTTATAGGAGTTACTTTTGCCTCGCCTAATATTGAAAATGGAAAGAGTATTGATGACTCTAAGTGCTATTCATGCCATTCAAATAAATCTGGATTGGGTAATGGCGATATGATTTACACCCGAACAGATGGCAAAGTTAAGAATCTAGCTAGACTCCGCTCTATGGTTTCCGTATGTAATACGGAATTACGATTGGATCTTTTCCCTGAAGACGAGGAAGATGTAGTCGCCTATTTAAATAGACAGTTTTATAAATTTAATAGATAGCAGATAGCCCATCCGGTTTTTTTGGACCCGGGCTACCAATCTATCATGCGTTACTTAAAGTAACGCTCGTTCACCAAAAATAACTTTGGAGCAATCAAGTGCGAAACGGTTGCTCCAAAATTCCTGTGGTTTTCTAAACCAAAGAGTGAGTACACACTTCTTCTAATTAGATTAAATCTACTACACAAAACGCTACACACCGATATTTAGGAGACGTAAGCTCTTGAAATCCTAGTGGTTTTCTTTGGATGTCTACTCTCATAACCTGAGAACCTAAACATACCCTAAAACTCATAAAAAGTTAGTCAGGAATATGAATGGTGAGGTTTGGTCATGTAAGCGTTACTTTAAGTAACGCTTGTGAGATTTAAAAAGTGTGTAGGCAGGACTACACAGTTTCTATAGCTGTACAAATAAATCTGCAGGTTGTAGAGGAGGCGGAAGCCTAGAATCGAACTAAGCCAATGGCGCTTTGGCCAATTTAGGGAGCTCAAAACCACTTTTCAGAGGTTTTTTCAATTTAAGTATTGATCCATAGAGCTCATAAATCAAGGGTTTAACCTAGTCAGCAAGGTGTTTATTCTTTCTGTTTTTACTAGTATCCTACTGAAATTCTAGTAGAACTTCAGAGAGAAAGATCATGAAAAAATTACATAGTATTAAAGCGCTTGCATTTGATGCATACGGAACAGTATTTGATGTGCATTCTGTTGTAACTTTGGCTGAAAAAATTTTTCCTGGAAAAGGGAATGAATTAAGTCAGCTTTGGAGATCAAAGCAAATCGAATATATGTTTTTAAGAACCATCATGGGGAGATACATACCTCATGATCAAAATACAGAGGCTGGTCTTATATACGCAATGAAGTATTTGGGGCTTTCAGGTAGTGAAAGTGAAAGAAAGTCTTTAATGGGGGCTTATGAAAAATTATCACCTTTTGATGATGCTAAGGAAACTCTCCCAAAATTAGGCGGCATAAAGAAGGCAATTTTATCTGTAGGGACGCCATCACTTCTATCAAATTTGGTTAGCAACGCGGGAATTGCATCTCAGTTTGATGCATTGTTAAGCGTTGATGAGGTAAAGGTTTATAAGCCGCACCCAAGAACTTACCAACTGGCGACCGATAGGTTCAATTTACAAAGACATGAGATTGGATTTGTTACGTCAAATTATTTTGATGTGGCAGGAGCCAAGGCTTTCGGATTTCAGGTTATCTGGATTAATCGTAATTCCGCATTGCCTGACGAAGTTGGATTGCTTCCAGATGTGGAACTCTCTTCAATCAGACAAATTCCTGAAATTCTCTCCTAATAAAACAACTTTTTTGGAGCGTGAAAATGACAGCTATAAATTTAGGCGAAGTAAAAAATAGCAAAAGACCTATTACCGAGGATGAAAGAAAAATACTCATTGCATCATCTTTAGGTACGGTGTTTGAATGGTATGACTTCTTTTTGTATGGATCGTTAGCAGCAGTTATTGCTAAGCAATTTTTTGCCAAAGCTGACCCAACCACTGG
>Ga0207959_1000098_pt1 | contig 24736 bp, 21 predicted proteins | sample CryBogCBH20Aug07_FD_184609 | JGI IMG/M metagenome (GOLD analysis project Ga0207959, IMG submission 184609) | Freshwater microbial communities from Crystal Bog, Wisconsin, USA - CBH20Aug07 (SPAdes) (version 2) | ecosystem: Environmental > Aquatic > Freshwater > Lake | place: Crystal Bog... | reverse complement strand
TGTTTGATGAGACTATCGCTGTGTGCTTCACTAAACATCAAACCCAACAAATCATTGCTAGATTGGCGCCGTAGAGATTGATAACCAAAATTTATGGAGATTAAAAATGATTAAAGAAGTTGAAGCTAATTCATCTGTTAATGCGTTTGAATTTTCAGATGTCCTTTTTGATGAGGCTTTGGACCAGATTGGTAATGCTGGTTTTTGCCTATGCGGGCCTATGTGTTCAGCTTAGTAGCGCGCAGTTGTTATGACTATAAATTATCTCACTGAATTTTAACGCTTGTATTTCTGTAATCACTGCGCAGCACCGCCCACCTCTACTGAAGGGGGCGGTTTTATGTTGGCTATCTATCATCATTGAGGCGCCTGAGAGCTCCAAAACCTTTGGTTGAGGTATTACTACTTTTCAGAGGGAATGCCACGGTCAAGATAACAGTGTTGCAGGGCAAACGCAGAAGCCAAGCCGTAAGGGCGGGGTTAAAATCAGCCGGCCATATGTAAACAGGTATATTTTTTCCTATATAATTGGATGATAAATCACTGATGTGCGATATAATATATTCAAAAAAATATATTTCGCGCATTCTTCTGTTAAAGTGATGAATGTATAAGATAACCTGGGTTGTATAGAAATAACCAGTTTTTCAAAGCATTCATTGTCATTTGGAAATATCAATGGCTAACAATTAAGGCTAATGTGATGGAATTTGAACATTATTGTGAAAGATACTTAGGCCAATGGGATCGTCGCGCTAAAGTGCGAAAATCTGATCATTATCGTTTGCCAGAAAATATATTTGATTATGATTTTTTTCCCAAGACAAATCTTCCTTTTCTTAATCATCCATCAATAAGTTCTTTAGGAGGTGATAAAAGGCGTGAAATCATGATTCGATTTGCCTGCAGGTTTCAATCTGAAGCAGCAGATATGGAACAAATTATTATAAACAATATATGCGAAAAGGTTGCGAATGGAGAAATTGGCATCGAGCTCCCGCTAAGCGCTAAGCAAGCTGCTCTAACAATCCTTACCGATGAATTTTATCACATATTTTGTGAAAAAGAATTTATTGGCGATATAATTAAATTCACTGGTCTAAATATCATGCACCCTGACACTTCAGATGGGGGCATTCCTCATTCGCTAAAATTTCTGAGAACTGCAGCGCCACCAGATCTAATGCCGATAGCTGAAGTCATTGGTTTATGTTTTTATGAAAACTTTGTTACAGAGGAATTGGTTGGGATTTCCTCAGAGACTGAGGCAGATAATCCATTTCATCTTACTGTAAGAGAACATCTTGAAGACGAAGGTCGGCACGGAGGATATTTCGAAAAATTATTAACTTATATATGGAGTTCCTTAGATCCAGAATCGCAACAATCTTTGGGTTCGATCATGCCAGAATTTCTTGATATATTTCTATTAAATACAAAATCACGCATCGCCTCTTCCAAGGATGTCCTTACGCAATCAGGGATCAGTGAAGAAGTAATTGAAGCCATCTTTAACGATATGGTTCAGAAAAATTATAGCTTAATGCCCAAAAAAAATGAATTAGTTAGCGCAAGAAAACCACTGAATCTTTTGAAGCGAGTTGGCTTTACAAATCATAATCCAACTAAAAACTTGCTAATACAAAACGGCTGGCTAGCATCTTAAAACAAATAAAAACATTTTCATAGAAAATAGCAACAGGGAAATTAGAAAGATGTGCTTAATAAGAAATGAGATTATTGCAATCAGCCCACAATTCACTGCTCATATTATTGATGAACAACAGGTTTTATTATTATCTGAACAAAGAAGCTTTCGACTCAAAGGAAAATTATATGTGGCCCTAATCCCTTACCTTGATGGTAAGTGGACGAGTGATGGTCTTGTAAAGGCATTTGAAAATAGGGCCCCAGAGGAGCTGGTTATAAAGGCGCTGTCAAATTTACTAGATAAAAAATACGCTCTCTATCTTCATAAGCATGCACCAACTTACCGACAGGCGCTGTGGGTTGAACTTGGGTTGAATCCAATTTCGACTGAAAATAGTTTCAGTGGGAATAAAGTTTCAGTAACGTCGCTTTCTACAGAAGGGCCTTCGTTCGAAAGCGCGCAAGCGTTATCTAATGCACTAATTTCTGCAGGTTTTATTGTCGTAAATAAAGATGATGCAGACTTAAACATCTTTTCGGTAGAAGATTATCTAAGCCCTGAATTGGACGCTCTCAACAAAGATTTGCGAAACAAAAGCAAACCGTGGATGCTTTTTAAAGGTGCTGGGGTGATGCCAAGTTGGGGGCCAATCTTTCGTCATGATTCCCAACCTTGCTGGTCGTGCCTTTCTGCGCATATGCTTGAAAACAGACCTGGTGACCTTTTAATCGATGCGAACATTAAGAAAAGTCGTCCAGCCAAGGCTTTTAATACCACGACAATTACCCTGGCCGCTAATTTTGCTGCGCTCGAGCTAGCGCGTGCGGTTGCAGATGATGCCTCAATAGAATTACACAAACACGTCATCAGTTTTGATCTAAATACAAGATCCTACGAAAAGCATCTTATTCGATTAAACACAGCATGTTCAATTTGTGGCAATGCTTATGAGCCGGAAGCTGTTCTGGAAAAGGCCAGTGCACCTTTAGAACTAAACACTCAAGTCGTATCGGCTCATGTGGATGGTGGTTGGCGTATTCGCACAGCTGATCAAGTCGTACGGAACCTCGAGCGTTATGTAAGCCCAATCACAGGCATCATATCCGGCCTTGAAAATTCCTCTCCAGATGAAGCATTGCCTGTATTTGTCGCAAGACAGACAAGTCCTGTTCATATTTCTCCTCAAGCCAATAGGCGTGTTGGCAAACCAAGTGGTGCTGCAGGAAAAGGAATTAGCCCAGTTCAAGCTAAGGCGAGTTGTTTGGCTGAAGCGATGGAGCGTTATCTTTGCGGATTTACAGGAAGAGAGCCCAGGAAAACGGCCGTATGGGAAGAATTAGGGAGCTCTGCGCCCCATCCTTACAGCTACCTTAATTATAGTGAACAGCAATATGATGAGCGTGAAAAATGGAACAAAGACAATAGTGGTTTCAATTGGGTAGGTGAAAGGTTTGATGAAAAAAGTCTCATTGAATGGACGCCCGCATGGTCTTTATCGCATCAATCCCTCAGATGGCTGCCTACAAGGTTTTGCTATTATCATTATACGGGCGAAAGCAAAAATGAGTTTTGCCATGCTGATTCTAACGGCTGTGCATCAGGAAGCATCATTGAAGAAGCGATATTGCAAGGCTTCTTCGAGTTAGTAGAACGTGATGCTTGCAGCATGTGGTGGTATAATAAAATAAGGGCTCCAAAGTTCAATACGGAGATCCTAAATGATCCATTCGAACGTAAACTTCGTGAGCACTGCAGTAAATTAAAACGTGGCCTTCACGTGCTCGATTTAACAAATGATCTGGGTATTCCCGTTGCCATATCAATTTCTTATAAATTAGAAAATGGCGGTTCTATTTTACTCGGGCTTGGTGCTCATTTCGATCCAAAAATAGCAATTAGTCGCTCATTGGCTGAGATTAATCAGATGCTGGCTCTTGATACCGTAGAGGAGCTATCTCCTGAAGCCTTAGCCTTGGCCACAGGAGATGAAGCGACAATGATAAATTGGCTGCTCAATCATAATCTCCAAACTGACGATTACTGCGCAGCTAACGGCGTCACGGAGATTAGTAAATATCCCAAGCCTAATATTGGCGATCTTCGTGAAGCGATTAATCGTTGTTCACGAATTGTCTCTGATCTTGGCTACGACATGATTGTTCTTAACAATAGTCGGCCTGAAGTTGATTTTGCTGTCGCTCGGGTAGTTGTGCCCGGTTTGCGACACTTTTGGGCGAGATTCCGCCAGGGTAGATTATATGACACACCGGTAAATTTGGGTTGGCTTGATCGTCCAAAAACAGAAAATGATCTCAATCCAACACCATTTTTTCTCTAAGAAGAGACTGCGATAAAGGTAATAATATGCAATTATTATTTAGATTTAGTGATGATGTTGACGATGTTAGTCGGAATAACAACGCTATAACTCTAGATATTAAGAACTGGAAGCCGCTGATATTTAGGGTCAAAACGCCTAAGATTGCTGACGCTATTCAAGCATTAAAAGGAGATGGTGTAGCGATAGCAGATCTCATAAATTTAATACAGTTTCCAAATGATAAACATGAAGCACATGAAATCATAAATTATTATATAGAAAGATTCTCGCGTGGACGTCTATTAAGTTGGCGTATTGTTGATGGCGAGATCGAGCTTGCAAAAATTTATAGTCTATCGAAAGACTATAAACCGCGATGTGATGAGCCGCCCAAAAAAAAGCTTGCGCTTTCTAGATTTTCATACATGCGACGCATGGATAATTTAATTATTCTTGAATCAAGTCTAACGAGGGCGCGAGTTACTTTCACATCTCAAGGGATGAGTAAATTTGTGCAAGTCCTAGATAGTGCGGAAAACAATAATAATAATGAATTATCACAGATCTTCTGGAAACTGGGTTTCTTTGACCTGGAATCAGCAAATGAGACAGAATCCGAAAAATGTTGGGGTTTCCAAGACTTAATGCTTCACGAAGCAAGTAGAAAAAATAGAGACAGTATAAACATTGGTGCGACATACAGATTTGAAGGAAAATTTGATGCTCCCCCAGCAATAAAGTCCCCAATGACTGGCGACATCATAAGATTAGATTTACCGGATGCAAATAAAATAGCCCATTCCAGCAAAACTCTTGATCAAATTCAGGAAAGTCGACATTCTATTAGAAGCTATTCTGAAACGGAATTTCCAATTAATTTGCTTGGTGAATTTCTTTGGCGCGTTTGTCGGACAAAAGCCACTATCCCAAGTAAAAAACAAGAACTAATGTCTAGGCCATATCCAGCTGGCGGCAGTATCAATGAATTAGAATTTTATATCGCTGCAGAAAGATGCGAAGGTCTTTCTCCAGCTATTTATTATTATAATGCAATAATGCATAATCTTAACAAAATAGAGGGTTCAACAAATATTTCGCGTCGAGTTATTGACGACTCATGTAATGCTATGGGATTGCCAAGGGATCAAACGCGGCCTCATTCAACGGTTATAATAACAACACGGCTGCCAAGATTGGCTTGGAAATATGAAGGTATACCATATCGTCTAACGTTACTTCATGCTGGCGTTGCAATACAAATGATGTATTTGGTTGCAACAGATATGGGTTTGGCCCCATGTGCGAATGGGACTGGGGATTCCCGCCTATTTCAAGAAGCAACAGGTATCAATCCATTTGAGGAAACGTCCATAGGTGAATTTTGTCTTGGCATGCCATCAAAATGATTGACCTATGAATAATTTTTATCTTTTATCTATCAAAAAAAATTGAAAATTTAGCAGTCAAGAGATTGTATAGTGGTGACTATTCTCGAAATTAACAATCTTTCTAAAAGATACTCTAATGGCTTTAATGCGCTAGAGGATGTCAGCTTAACGATAGAGCGCGGAGAAATATTCGCGCTATTGGGACATAATGGCGCGGGAAAAAGCACCCTTATAAGCATTATATGTGGGATCACACGATCAACGGCTGGCCAAATTATAGTTGATGGTATTGATGCAGCACTAGACCCCAAAAAAGCTAAACAGAAAATAGGTTTAGTTCCCCAAGAATTATCAAATTTTTCATTTAATACAGTCTGGGATACTGTCTCTTATACTCGAGGGCTCTATGGTAAGCCACCTAGTCCTCAATTTATTGAAGGAACACTCAGGAAATTGTCGCTTTGGGATGTCAAAGATCACAACGTTTCAACACTTTCTGGAGGAATGAAGCGGAGAGTTTTAATTGCCAAAGCCCTTTCCCATCAACCTGAAATAATATTTCTGGATGAGCCTACGGCGGGTGTTGATGTCGATCTGAGGCGTAATATGTGGCAACTTGTTAATGAACTAAGAGATCAAGGCGTAACAATCATCCTCACAACGCACTATATTGAAGAAGCTGAGCAAATGGCTGATCGTATTGGTATAATTGATCGAGGTAAGATTAAGCTCGTTGAAACAAAAAGCTCATTAATTAACAAGTTTGGACAAGTCCATGTTCAAATTGGTCTAAAAATTCCTATAGATAAGTCTCCCTTAGATGAAAATATTTGGCGCTTTACACTTACTAGTGAAAATAGAGTTCTCAATGTTTTTCTTGATAATGAATATTCTGATGGCGAGATTACAATTGCAGATCTCCTTAAGGAGTTAGCAATTAACGACATTGATTTTAGATCTGTTGATGTTAAGCGTTCCTCGCTTGAAGATATATTTATTGGATTGATTGGAGACTAAGATGAACATCCAAGCTATTCGCGTTATTTATTTATCTGAAGTCAGGCGTTCTATTAAATCAAGCTTTCAAAGCTTTGCAGGGCCAATCTTGTCAACTTCATTGTATTTTATCGTATTTGGGGCGGCGCTTGGAAATAGAATGACTAAAATAAATCATATAAATTACGGCGCATTTATAATACCGGGCCTTATTATGATGACTTTGCTATCAGCCTGTTTGATGGGCTCATCATTTAGTATTTTTATAAAAAAACTCGATGGCTCAATCTACGAATTGTTTTCTGCGCCTATATCCTCAATTGAAATTCTGATTGGTTTTGTTGGGGCTTCAGTAACTAAATCGATGATACTTTGCTCGTTGACATTGCTAACGGCCCGCATCTTTGTCGACTTTGAGATTATGCACCCTGTTTTTATGTTAGCATTTTTACTTATTGTATCTATCGGTTTTAACTTGCTTGGTTTTATTCTTGGTCTGTTGGTCAGCACTATAGACCAGCTACAGATTTTCCCTACTTTGATTATAGCTCCGTTAGCTTTTCTTGGTGGAACATTTTATTCAACCAGCATGCTCCCGCCGTTCTGGAGACAAATTACTATTTTAAACCCCATTTTATATCTAGTGGGAGGACTTAGATGGTCATTTTATGAGGTTTCAGACGTGTCTCTAGCGATGAGTCTGCTTGTTTCTTCTGGATTTTTGTTTGTATGTTTTATTGCTATTGTAGTGATTTTCAGGACTGGTTATAAAATTAGAAACTAAAAGACATAAAAAGCCTCAAATTTGAAACGAAATTTACTCATAATTTTCTTATATTAGAAACTTTGACGTATCTGCGTTGACTATATTTGTGGGGCTGACTGGCCCCTTCAATTTTATTTATCTACCGTCAATATTCTTGAAATCATGAAATGCTGCCTTTATTGGAGGTCTGTTTAATTAGATGGGGTGGTTGCCGCCCTCCCAGACGGCATTGAGATGTGCCAAAAATGTGAGTGTTAGAGCTCACTGAGCGGAAAGGGAGGCAACCATGGATAAGAATACGATGATCGGCGTTGATCTGGCAAAGAATATTTTTCAGCTTCATATCACGACAATGACTGGCGCGCTTTTATCGAAAAAGAAGCTTTCTCGCGACAGATTTAAAGAATTCATGAAGTCTCATGAGCCGGCCATTGTTGTTTTAGAAGCGTGCAGTAGCGCCCACTATTGGGCCGAGACGCTTGGCGATATGGGTCATGATGTAAAGTTGATCGCGCCTCAATATGTTAAACCTTTTGTCAAACGCCAAAAGAATGATGCGGCAGACGCTGAAGCGATTGTTGTGGCAGCGCAGCGCCCTGAGATGCGTTTTGTCGCGGCTAAAACTAAAGAGCAGCGCGCGAAAGCAGTTCTATTTCGATCAAGAGATCGTTTGATTCATCATCGAACAGAGCATGTCAATGCGTTGCGTGCTGTTCTTTATGAATATGGCTATGTGATCCCACAAGGGATAGCGTCTATCAGACGGATTGAAGACATTCTTGCGAGACCAAATTGCGATCTCCCTGATCTTGTTTGTGATGAATGTCGCCACTTGCTGGAACAAATTTCTAGCAACACGAAGCTTATCAACGCCAAGACAGATCTGATTAAACAATTAGCCAAACAGACGAATATGGCGCGTCAGCTTCAAACAATCCCTGGCATTGGGCCAATGACGGCTATGGCGATTGACGCCTTTGCACCACCCATGGATCTCTTCAAAAATGGTCGCGGCTTATCAGCATGGCTTGGGCTTGTGCCGCGCCAATATTCGTCAGGCGGTAAAGAACGCCTGGGACGCGTCTCAAAGGCTGGCCAGGCCGATATCCGACGGCTGCTAATAATCGGCGCGATGTCCCGCCTGAACTGGTTGGGAAGAAAATCTATTCCTGAGGAATCCTGGTTGGGCAAGATGTTAGCGCGTAAGCCGAAAATGCTTGTTGCGATTGCATTGGCCAACAAAATGGCGCGAACAATCTGGGCCATGCTGACGAAAGAAACAGATTATCGAGATCCGACGATATCCGCGACAGCATGATCTTCGAGATCAGCAAAGCGCAGTATCTTCGGTAGAGGGAGTGTGAGAAGTCAGACCATCTGAATGGGCAAAACGATCGAAAAGATCTGGTTCAGGAAAACCTGTTAGAATCTAAGAGTTCACGAACTCGATAATTAGATTAGGACCTGATCCGCGGATCACCATACCGGCCGGCGGCTTCTTGTAATGCTGCATTCAAAGGCCTTACAGAAGACCGCATTCGATCACGCTGCTCAGAAAGAAAAAACTTCTTGCATCATGGGCGGCAACCACAGAAGATCTTAGTGTCCCAGTTAGAGATTATCGAAGATGATAAGCAATAGCCCAATAAATCAAACACTACCAAAAATTCTTGAGTGCACGCTCAGAGATGGTGCGTATGTTGTTGATTTTAAATTTACAAAAGATGAAGCATTTGTAATTGCGGAGAGATTAGATTCTTTGGGCTTCCCATTGATAGAAGTAGGTCATGGCCTAGGGCTAGGAGCATCAGCCAAAGGACTGGGTCATGCTTCAGCTAGCGATCTTGAATACATGCAGTCAGCCCAAGCAGCGGTAAAACAATCCAAATGGGGGATGTTCTGCATACCAGGAATTGCAAGTCTTGAGGATATTGATCTTGCTGCTAGTCAGGGTATGGGGTTTGTTCGTGTTGGTACAGAGGTTGGCGATGTAGAGAATGGTTTGCCCTATATAGAAAGAGCGATGCAGCATGGAATTGAAGTATATTGTAATTTGATGAAATCCTATGTTGTGCCACCTCAAGGTTTTGCAAGGCAGGCGGATAAATGTTTTAACTACGGCGCATCTGTTGTATATCTTGTTGATAGTGCCGGTGGTATGCTGCCAAAAGAAATCTTGGAATATCACGGTGCAATCTTAGACTTGCGCCCAAGCGCTTCATTAGGTTTCCATGGTCATAATAACCTCGGCCTAGCCGTAGCTAATTCTTTACTGTGTGCCGAGCTAGGATTCGATATCATTGACACATCACTGCAGGGGTTAGGTCGATCAGCAGGGAATACTCCATCAAGCCAATTCATTTCAGCTTTAATCCGATCCGGTTTCAATGTTTTCTACGATGTTGTCGACGTCATGCAGGCCGGTGAAGAACTAACTCGTCATTTAATTATAAAAAAGGGGTATGATACTTTTGATATGACGGCAGGGCTTGCTCTATTTCACTCTGGGCACTTTGAAAAAGTATCAAAAGTGGCTGAATTTCATCAAATTGATGCGCGAAGACTTATTATCGAGCTTTGTAAGCTTGATAAAATTAATGCGTCCTCAGAGCATCTGGAAATAGCAGCTCAGAAAGTTAAGCTCCAAACCAGGAATTCTAACGATATAGTGAATAATTTGTCCTAAGGAATTATTGTTAGAATTTATTTATTATTCTGTGCTGGTCGCCATTTTTGAATGCGGTTTCCAGACAATGTTTCTGTTGTGAATAGGTTGCCAAAATCGTCTACAGCCACGCTGTGAACTTTATGAAATTGACCAGCTTGTCGTCCCGGTCTCCCAGCAGTAAAAGCGACTTGACCATTGTCTCGACGTATAACTCGCATTTCGTCGTTCGCTCCGTCAACAACGATAATGAATTCTTGAGATGACTTCGGCCAAAAATCAATATCCCAAACTGACCCTTGTCCTTTTGGACCATATGTATCTGGTTCGTTAATATACTGCTTGACAAAGTGTCCTTCTTTATCAAAAACTTGAAGCCTATTATTGCCTCTATCGCATACATATAGGAAGCCATCTTTAGACATAACGATGCAATGAACCGGATTAGAGAATTGCGGGGAGTCTAATACAAAATCTCTATATGGAAGATCTGTTGGCAGACTTCCATAAGCACCCCACATTCTTTTAAAATCCCCAGTTTTAGAGTCAAAAACAATTATCCTATGGTTGGAATAGCCATCAGAAATATAAACTTCCCGAAGCTGTTCATCGACTGCAATATCAGAGGGTCGAGCCATCTGCGTAATGTCTAAACTTCCCTTCCCCGGCCCTGAATGACCATATTGTCTTATAAATTTACCGTTTCTTTCGAAGTGTAATACCATTCCATCATTTATTCCGTTTCCGCTTAACCATACGGTATTTTCATTGTCGACGAAGATACCATGTTCTCTTGATGGCCATTCGAAACCTTCAGATTGACCGCCCCATCCTTGAACCACATTGCCTTCCTGATCGAACTCTAGAATTGGAGGCGCTGGCACACAACATTTCGTCCTGCGCTCCCAACTAGTTACTCCTTTTTGATCATCAGGAATTGATCTTGGTCGATTACTGATCCAGATATGATTTTGAGAGTCAACAGCAACGCCATCTATCTCACCCAGTACCCATTTATTTGGTAGAGTCTTGGGCCAATTTGCATCAATTTCAAATGCTGGATCAGACGCAGCTGATGGATATGAAGATAACAAAATCACTGATAAAATAAATACAGGAATATATCCTTTTATCATTATCATCTCTTTGATTCACCAGGTATGAAGTTGTTTCTTTATCTAAATATACTAAAAATTGGCATAATAGAAGGGATAGAAATGGCGCTTAGTATGGTCGTTGATGTTACAAGGGTTGCTGCTAACTTTTCATTTGTGCGATACCGAATAGCATAGGCTATAATGGAATTAGCTGATGGCATAGCTGCCAGTATAAATGATGTTTGTGTATACCTAATGCTTTGTCCGAATGCTTCATCAAGCCAGTAGACACAAACGGGCTCGGCTAGCAAAATTAGAATGCTACATGATAGAATTAATAAAGCATCTCTTTTAAAATTAATCCATTCAAGCGCGAGTGCGTTCAGTAGAGCTACCATAAATACCAAAGTAATTCCGGCATAGTTTAAGCTGTTAAAAAAAGGCGTTATAAGAAAACCAGAAGTTGGGCTGCCTGATAATCCCCATAGTAATCCAATAACAATCGCAATAATAGACGGTGAAAACACTATCTGTTCAACAATCGTCATAGCGTTGAGCTTGGTATTTTCATCCTCGCTAAAGTATATAGATATTGCTGGCATACCTACATACGCAGGAATTCCAACAGCTAGCTGGCTTATCAATAAGCCGGTAGCTACAGATTGTGAGTCGCCATAAAATATAGCAGTCAGGAATGCGCTGCCCAGGATTGCGGTAGAGCCAAAAGTAGAACATAAAATAAATACAGCCAGTGAGGGCCTATTTAGTTTCAGTATGTATCTTCCAAGTAAATAAGAAATAGAGCCAATGATTGTTTCAGAAAATATTAAATAGGTAGATGCCCATATTATCTCCTGGCTTAAATGTATAAACGGAAGTTTTCCAAGTAATAAACACGGTAAGACGAAGTCTATCGTAAGTCTGGCTATGGCTGGGGCTTCAGATTTGTTCACTAGGCCTTTGATGCGTAGTAATACAAGCAAGGCTAACAAGAAAACAAAGCTTGCGGTAAAACTAAGGGCATTGTGATAAAGGCTCATTTCCATGCTCACTATTTTAGCTCAATTTAATATCTCAATGAGCTTAATTTAACAACATAGTAATACTTCTGATTTGTTATTTTAATAAAATAACTACAAAGAAATTTATCTCAACACAATGTAGTCAAATCCCACTTCAATTGCTACTTCGTAATTTTTAATAATATTTCAGACTGATTTTTGTCTATTTAAAGTTTTTATACCAAAGAACAGTTTAGGTAATCATCACAATCGACCAAATATGGTAACTTCATATAATTAAATTTATGATTCAAATTACTAAATCTACTCAATAAAAATCTGGGTATCCTAGTATCTTCTTGGCAAGATATTTGTTTATTGTAAATTTCACAAATTTCTTAAGAAGCAATACATACAAGGATATTTCCATTTCATAAATATTACTTAAAACCATATAAGACCGCAGGATTAGTCACAAGTATCTTTTCTCGAATTGTTGAACTTGGTGTCCAAAGAGCAATTTGATCCATCATTATTGCATCATCTGGCTTTTCATTTGCTTTTTTACTTGCATGAGGCCAGTCCGTTCCCCAAATAACCCGCTCGGGAGCAATTTCTATGTAATTCTTAGCAACAATGGCAGTATCGCTAAAGTCTAGTTTCTTGCTTGTGATGTATTCCCCAGTTAATTTCATCCATGTATTTCCGGAGCTTAATAGATCAGCATACATCTTGAATGATGCGTGACCAATGCCTGCGGGTTGGGGAGGCTGACCTAGATGATCAAATACTATTTTACTCGTCATCTTCCTGAAAATATCTATATGGGCTAAGTTTTTCTCCCCTGTGCCATTCACTTGAATATGCCATCCAAGTGGTGCAATGCGTTGTGATAATGGTAGCATCATTTCCGCAGTAATGCCCACTGGGAAGCTGAGATTAAATCTGATGCCCCTAACGCCTAAGGTATGAAGCCTCTCAAGCTCTTTATCAGTAACGTTAATATCAACTACACATACGCCTCGAGAGTTATTACCCATCTCATGAAGTGAGTCTACCAAGAGAGAATTGTCAGTTCCATAGGCAGATGGTTGAACAATAACATTACGCTGCAATCCGAGCCTTCTTTGAAGTAGGCGATAGTCAGAAGTGCTTGCATTAGCCGGCAGAAGCGTTGCAGCTTTATCTACAGGATATTTATCATTAAAAATGTGGTGGTGGCAGTCGCAGGCTAGTACAGGTATTGCAAAGTTTGGTATTTCATTACCAGTTGAGAATGGGGCTGAGGTTGGAATTGGCTTTGTGTAAGCCTGGCTAGTATTTGCTGAAGAGTATTCATTCAACACGCCTAATGCTGCCGTTGCCCCAAAAGACTTGAGAAGTCTACGGCGAGTATGTGATAAATTATTATTCATAGTTCCTCTTAAAATTTAGATTTTTTGTTTTTTCATGTGCTGCTTTTAATATAACTTCTCCGCGGTTTGGGTTGCTCTCATTAAGAAGCATGAATCTTGATGGAATTATTATTTTAGATACTTCCCGCGGTCAGTCCGACTGGCAAACCCGTTCCTATTGACACAGGAACCAAGACTGTAGCTGAATTACCCGAGGACGGATTGGCACTAAAGCTGATGCGCGGCCTAGTAGAAGAAGTAGAAAGGCTGTTCCTTTAACAATTTTTTGCTCGGCTCTGATAAATCCGAATATTTTAAACGCAGCGAGCAAGAATAATAACATTCTTACATGCCGTCCATCCTACCGCGTAATTAGCAGTAAAATGAGTGCGGTGGCGAATGTCACGGATAAGTTCATCCCCAGGCTGTTTACTGGTTACAGTTTTCTTTCTCATTTTCGCTCCTTAATGGCTACGTGAGCTAGAAAACCTCCGTAACTCAACTTAAAAATTGTCTCGCAGGCCCTGATCCGCAACAATTAGTCATATTTTCAAACGTCTACTGGTTGTATGAACACATTCAACGTCTAGAATATTTGGTTCCAAAATCTCTTGAATATCTTTGAACAGCAAGATGTAGATTAGGTTTTCATGTTCATCCAGCAATTTCTGACTACGCGACCGCAGTTATGGCATACGGGCAAACAAACCTTGGGGTGAATGGACAAGGTCTTGCATTGGTCATTACTGCAGTTGTAACGCCCGTTTCGAACTATTGATTCTTACAGATTTGAGTCGGTTGGAGCGCTGGTGCTAGAGCAGGATGGGAATTTTTCAGGCAACTGGTGCGCTAAAGCTGAGTATGTTTACTATGACTAAGGTAAACATGCTTTATATATGGGGCAGGCAATAAGAAAATGGAATGGCGGTACGTCATCGATCCCAAATTCAACAGGCGGCATTGTTTATATACAAAGTCTCAATTCTTCAACATATTTCAACGGTAATATCATAGGCAGTTGTGTAAATCACGAATTCAGCTTTTCTGACGCAACACCGGTTATCGCTAAGTTCTAACTATAAATTTAAATGGAAAAAGAAGCCCAGTTAGAGATGGGTGTTTCCCTTTGAGTTACCAAAAAATCACCTTCAACCAAATAATCTGAAATTTATTTTTTTACATTGTTAAAGTTCAAGGCCCATTTTATTTTCAAACTGTTATACTTCTTCGAATAAGCAGTGATATGAAAGACCTATAATCAGTAATATCTTTGCTTATTCTTAGCTGGATTCCAGCAATAGCCGAGGAGACAACTCAGTCAAACATTTTATCATCATTTCTGATGATAACAGCAATAATATCTGGGATGAAGCCCGCGGTTGATGGCGTCAATGGAAAGCTTGAGTTGTCGATCGATGCAAGCCAGATCTTTTACGGCACAAACCCAGTATGTTTAGCTTTACAATTTTACAATAATTCTCAATCAAGCTGGAGTAGTGGCGGACAAGCCATAGGAATAATCTTTAAGTTCGTAACGGGCCATGATTCAAGCTCCTTAGGAAGCTTGAATCATGTTATATTTAATTTAAGAGTAATACGTGAGTACACAACCTAAATTAGTTAGTAGGCTAATCGATTGGGGCATAGCAAGGAGCAGAATCGCTACCGCTACACATTCTTGACAAAAGACACCTGTCCAGCGCCTCATCACTGAGTTCATCAGTAAATTCTATCATTTTAGCTGAGGGCTGTGATTCAACTTCTGTGATCATTTTTATATTTCCCTTTGATTAAATATTGTGTTTAATTTTTCTGACCTTCAGAAGGTAGATGAAGTCAAAATAAAATTATATGTGATGTCACACATTACAAAATTGAGAGCATTTTTGAAGGAGTTTATCGCTCTTATTTCTTGTTAGGAAGTGGACTGGACTCATATTGACTGAACAGCCAAGTCTAACCTGAAGACTTAAGAGTCTGCTGAAACATAGGATTATGTCTGGCCACTATCAGAGCATGGAGGTTATTACCGGATCAGCGCGTCGTCGCTTTTTAGCACACGCTAAAAGCTTCAAATGATTGAGGATTGGCTTTGCCTGTAAAAAGGGGTCCATTGTGTCTCTTTCAAAAAGTGTAGTCGCAATGTCGTCTACATGTCTTTTTTATTTTTCTGCTGACGATTGGTTGTTGCACGCACAGGGATTTAGCTGCTGCGCTGATTTTTTCTCTACGATTGAATATATGAGCGCTAAGAGATTGATCATTAACATATTTCTAACAAGTTTTTGCATCGATAGTATAGAAAACCCCCATCAAAAACTTACCTTAATCAGAGGTTTTTGATGGGGTTAGGTTTAAGATAGGATTGTTTTTGAAAATGTGCGGTATCGCACACGAATAAAGCGCATAGTTAGATCGTTTATCATCTAAGGCTAGTAACGTTTTGTAGCAATAAATCCTAAATCACATGCTATTTCATAATGTGTGATGTCAAACAGATTCATTTTTTAGTTTTCGATAACTTCTAAAAATCAGATACAAAAATCGATGTTAAGGCTAGGAAGGAAATACTAAAATGACTAAGTCTCTTGTCAGCTCTATCACACCAATCATGTTTTTGATTGGTTCCTAAAAGGCTCAATATGTTATTATTGAATAGCAATGTTAACTTATATTGTGAATAAGGAGAAAAAAATGAAAACTTTGATTGTTTTTTCTGTAGGAACCATCGCTCTTATGCTGTCTTTAGCTCCTGTCAACGCTGCCAATATTCGTTTTATGTCACAGGAAGAATTAAGAAGTGATGCACATGTTGTTTTTGTAAAAGCAGGATCTCTTAAAATCACAAAAGAACCGAGTGTTTCAGGTAAAGTGGATATCGATACTTACAGAGACTATGCTCTTCCAGATATTCCGCATGGACAACGCTATTATGTTGGCCCGTAATAAATAAATATTCCTAGTATTATTTGAGCGATTTCAATTATCCAACGCAATGAGAGCAAAGAATGACACATGCGGGGTCCTGAGCACTCATACTCGCCTGGGATAGCCATTCACGCTCTTTTGCGCAAGTTTACTCTGGTAGGCCGTTCATCGAACGGCGTCCTTTTTGGGAATTAGTGTCTGATTAAATCAATTGCAATTTATTTTGATCTCCCGCTCCCATGGGATAATTATACTTTCTATCATTTAAGAAACTTTAGATAGGGCCGCAGAGCTGTCGAGCAAATTCTGCCTGTGATAGATTGGTCGAAACGTTTTGGCTGATCGTTTCTCTATTGTTAATGCGAATATTGTGAAATATTTTTTCTTGCAGAGCTTGTATTAGCCCAGTTGCATTAAATACCGGAAATAGCATAAATTATACTCTGATAAAATATGTCCTCAATAAGACTAAATTAATAAGGGGCTTACTGTGCTCAGGTTTTATTTAGTATTGTTAATATTCTTGATCATCATTACCTCAGCGATGGCTGATGAGTTACTGCCCGACCCTGCATATGATCCTCTTGTTTCAGGTAAAAACCAAAAAATTATCCTCGCAGGAGGATCTTTTTGGACAGTTCAGGGTGTTTTTGAACATGTTAAAGGCGTAAAGAGAGCATTATCAGGATACGCTGGCGGCGATAGAACTACGGCACGTTATGAATTTGTCGGATCAGGTAGAACAAAGCATGCCGAGGCTGTTGAAGTTATCTACGATCCTAACATCGTGAGCTTGGGGAAATTATTAAAAATCTACTTTTCTGTTGCTCATGATCCAACGCAGCTTGATGGTCAAGGGGTAGATGTTGGTAGGCAATTCAGATCAGTAGTTTTTATAGATGATGCGAAAAAAAAAGAGGTTGTTCGTCGGTATATTGATCAGTTAAATCTTCTTAAGATTTTCCAAAAACCTATTGTTACTAAAATTGAGTCGGGGTACACATTTTATCCGGCAGAAGGTTATCATCAAGATTACTCAGTTATTTATGCAAATAAACCATATGTTATTGATTTTATCCTTCCAAAGATTAAGGCTTTAAAGGCTCTATATCCAGAGTTATACAATTCTGAACCTGTTCAGACCCCAGATCTACAAATGTAAAAATTAAGATTTAACTGTTCATGAAACATATCATTTCTTCAATCTGTCAGCAGAATTGAAATCATATTAGCAAAAAAAATAAATTGCCCTTCGTTCATGTCAAGAACAATAAAATTAGATTATTTTGATTCAAATTATTTATCAATTATCTCACTAGTATTTGAATTGAATGATCCCGATAATTTCAAATAATAAATATGTTCGACAGGTTATTCTATTAATATATAGGCATTAAATATCCTTTCCATAATTTTTTGAATTAAAATCATAATTCGTTCATGATTCTAATATAAGTGCTGATAGGCAATGTCTTTAGATTAGCTAACAACCAATTTTTGATGTGTGCTATATCGAACATGTTTTTTCAGAGAACAATCTATTATTTAATTTCTAAAATTGTGAAATTATTAAATAATCAGGTGGATAAAAATGAAAAAATTAAAGATAGTTATCGATGATTTATTTACTACTCTTAGGTTACTTCGAAGTTACCTAAGAGATCCGCACTCTGGGAAATAAATTAATTAAAGTTACCTATATCTGGTATGCTATTAGCTTGGCTACAAGAAGACAATTTTAATTGAAGAAGGGAACTAATTCTTTTGTCCCACGAAGATACATATGATTTCACTTACCTCACGAACCGCAAAGCTGTTAATTGCATGACGCTCTTTTGCATTAGAAGTCTTCAATTGGTCATTTTTTACGTTCGGTTTGTCTATATATTCTCCATCAGTATTGAATCTCTCATCAAGATACGCACCTTTCAGCACTTAATATCCGTTCCTAGAAAAAATAGGAGGCTGCATATATTAACAATATATGCTAGAAAATCTAATTTTACTTGTAGATTCTGATCTGCCCCCAAAAGGTGGTCCAGTTGAATGTTAGTTTAAGACATGACTGTTTGCCAAGCCGCAAGCGCCCGGCGGAGCTGGTTTGGGTAGCGCAGACGGGTGCTGCGGCATGAATCTTTCTGGTGCTGGCGGCCGATAACCCAGTGATGAATGTGGCCTTTTCGTATTGTATTCCTTGCGCCAGTTTTCGATCACGATCTTTGCTTCCTGCAATGAATACAAGATCTCTCCATTTAAAAGCTCATCCCTCAACCTCGCATTGAAACTTTCGCAGTATCCATTTTCCCAGGGGCTTCCCGGCGTGATGTAATCAGTCTTTGCTCCCACCGCTGTGATCCAATCTTGAACGGCTTGGGCAATAAACTCTGGGCCATTATCTGAACGTATGAATTTGGGAATGCCGCGTATAACGAATAGGTCTGATAGAACGTCTATGACTGATGTCGAGTTCAGCCGTCGATCAATCCTGATTGCAAGACATTCTCGCGTATACTCATCAATAATGTTCAGCATGCGATATTTTCGTCCATCATGCGTTTGGTCTTCAACAAAATCATAAGACCAGACATGGTTGGCATGCTATGGCCTTAGACGAATACAGGAACCGTCATTCAGCCAAAGCCGCTTAAGCTTGGGTTGCTTACTGGGGACTTTAAGCCCCTCTCGTCGCCAGATCCGCTCAACACGCTTTGCATTCACAACCCAGCCAGCCTGGCGCAGAAGAGCCGTGATGCGGCGATAGCCATAGCGGCCATACTGGGTCGCCAACTCAATGATATCCGCAGTTAGAGCGGCCTCATCATCACGGCTCGTGGCAACCTTACGTTGCGTAGAGCGATGTTGACCCAAAACCCTGCAGGCTAATCTTTCCGATACCCCGAACTTCGCGATAAGCCGGTCAATACAAAGACGACGGCGAGCGGGGCTGATTAGTTTCCCGAGGCGGCTTCCTTCAGGATAAGCTTCTCAAGCGTTAGGTCAGATACTGCTTTTCTAAGGCGAAGATTTTCCTGCTCTAAACCTTTCAAGCGCTTAACCTGATCGCTCTTGAGACCACCATACTCCTGACGCCAGCGGTAGTAGGTTACTTCCGTAACCCCTATCGATCGAATGGCTTCGGCAACCTTCTTTCCTTGCGACGTCAGCACATCAACTTGGCGGAGCTTGGAAACAATTTCTTCCGGTTTATAACGCTTCTTGCCCATCGATTATTCCTCCTCTTGGGTTCAAAAACCCATACTTCAGGGAGGACCATTTTTCAGGGGGAAGACCAATTCCTTGGCAACCAATAGATCTTCTCAAAGAACCTCCAAGACTTATTGGAGCTACATTCTGTTCATCGACCTTTTATTTAAGCAGCCTGGAAGCTGTAATCTCTGCAATCCCAACGCCGATGTGCCAGTAACTGGTTGTGTAAGCAAACTAACCTCATTAGTGGCCAACACTATTGTAAATTAATCAGCTATGTAGCCTTGATGTATACAGTGCTATTTGACGATCTCGAAAATTCATCAGGGACATGGGGTGCAATATAGAGCGTAATTCTCCATTAGTTATTGTTAATCAATACGTCCAATTCCTCATTTTAAGATATGTAATTCCATTTCTAGATTGTTAGTTAGCTAACTTAGAGACACTTCCTGATTTACCAATTGTAAATTAACTCATTAATATCTTACTTGAACCAATTGCTGGAATTCCAGCATGTGCCTTAGTGACGTAGAAATCTGAGATGATTTCTAGTTTTATAATGGCTGAATGGTCGTATCCTCCAATCTCTGGAAGAAGTTTAGTAAATATTTTGTAGAAAGCAGCTGCATTGTGCGCCCCGTAGTGACCGGCGAATTGCATCGTAAAAGAAATCCACTCTTCGCCTTCTTCACAGCCCCCGGGGATAGTCTCTGACCCGTGGCGCTTGACTTTCAGAAAAGTTACTTCGTTTTCCGAGAGTTTTTTCTCAAGTTCGTGAGAGAGACTATGCAAAGGAAGTGAGACATGAATATCAGCCTGCTTACGACTGCAGTTTTTTTCAGGAAGCGTTCCGTATTCTTTTAGATATTTTGCAAGTTTTTCCCAAGCTTTCGCAGAAAAATTCGGATTCGGGGCAACCATGACCTGATGTGCAACGATTTCCTCCTCAAGCAAAAGGGGGATGTGTTCATTCTGCGTCATGAAAGATCTAAATTTAACGAAAGCTGTGTCTGCATAATTACGATCATTAGAATATTTTGAAAAAAGCTCACCGTCGCAAAGACGTTTATGTTTTCCCGAAATGTCGACTTTAGTGAATTCCATTTGTTCGACAAGCGAATAGGCGGAGATATTGTCTTTCGTGTCGCCGACCATCACGTGCAGTTCATATCTCTCCATGTCTGTAATTGGTGTGATATTAGGGCTAGCTGGTTGGATCTTCATGCGTTCTAAAGTGGAATACTCCTTTTTTAAGTTATATGATTTAATTTCACTTTGTTTAAACATTTTATTCTCCTGTATTTGTGTCATTAATAATTACACGGAAAAACTAGAGACGATTTATTCGATTGAATGTTTGATGACGCACACATCAGCAATGTAACAACAAGCAAAAATCGCTCATCTATTAAAAGGTGAGCGATTTTGTGTTGGACCTGGATTTAGTTTGTAGAGAAAAATCTAATTTCTTAACCACCAACGCAGCTACATCCAGAACAATAATTTTGCACTGAAAGTCGGTCTAACGTTTCATCACTAAGGTCATCAGTAAATTCAAAGTCCGAAACTGATCGGTTAACACCTGCTTCTGTAATCATTTTACTCACCTATGTTTCTTGTCCGCGTCATTGCGATGAGAAAAAAACTAGCACGGGCTAATTGGAGCGTATGTTCGATATCGCACATGTCGTCTCTGTCTTAGGTAAATAAAAAGCCCTCAATTAAGGGGGGCTGGGGCTTTTGTTTGAAAAACAAGAAGATTGGACTATTACGCAAATAGTCAATGTTGAATGAGGAGTATGTACCTGGGGCGCTTACTATAAAAGATCGTTCGTTCTGGGGGGCGTACGGGCCTTGTCTGGGTGGTCAACGCATCCAAATAACTGTAACCAGAATTAAATTGAATATGAATGATCATTATAGGCTTTGTTTAAATTGTGGGCTTCAGTTATTTAACAGCATAACGAAATAAAGATAGGCAAGCCGGCAATTCAGATTTGGCAGTCGGTAATCCTATTTCTGATACATCCTAGGGTTTTGCGAGGGTGAGGGAGATAGCGATGCAAAGTTGACATGAATGTTGACCCATGTGAAGGCCGTAATCCTGTGTGTGCAATTATTTGCGTTATTTGTATCTATATCAAGATTATTGCAGTTTATTATTCTTTTCTCATGAAATAAAAGAATTATATGCTCAACTTTTATTGACCAGTTCTGCATGGGCGCACTCTAAACCTGCGCCACCAGCCCATCCTTTCTATGGTGTATTTAATAGCTCTGAAAGCCATCAACAACACAGCTGCTGATGTCGATTACGGTGTAATCAGTCCAGCTCTCGCCGAGTTCTAACCCAGCATAAAAGCCAGTCCATATAGTCGCCGATGCAACAGTGAATCTTTATTTTAATAGACGGAATATCACCATCAATTGCTTTAATGGTGCTCAAAAAATAATGATATTATGGTTGTAGGAAGCCTTTATTGTCTACTAAATTTAATGTTTAGATTTGATTTTTATTACGTTGCATAATTGAGTTTAATCTATAAAAAATAAATTATTTATACCTTTTTGGAGAAAGTGACTTGATGTTTATGCAAGGAAAAACCACCCACCTACCAAAAGGTGAGCGGTTTAGTTCTAGGCATCTTATTTGAAACTTGACTATATTGTTAAGTATCTAATTATATCAGAAATTTACAGTCATTATCCACCAAGACCACATGAGCAACCTCCGACACAAGTCAAGGAAGCTGCTGTCATAACGCGGTCAAGCACCTCATCACTGAGATCGTCTGAAAACTCAATCATTTCAAGTGATGGATCAATTTCAATTTCCGTAATCAATTTACTCTCCTGTAATTTACTCCCGTTTATTGAGATTTTGAAAAATTAACAGAGACTATTAGTTATGCATGTTTGGCAACGCACACGATGTTTTATCTCTAGCAATACAAGTGCCGCTATTAAAAGATGCCGACACTCAAATCCAATGCTCCGAAATTTAATATGCACACAAAATATTTCTTCATATCATTCTGCTAATAGTTTGGTTTTGACGCCTATTAATTGCCATTTATCACTGTTATGGACATTAATGTTGGGCGGTTTTTCTTCTGGAGAGAAGATACCTTATCTTCTGTTTTGTCTTAGATTATAATTACTAAAACTCCGAAGAAAATGGCTTTGCTCAAGTCAATGACACAAAATAAGATTATTATTCATCCAAAGAATGGAATTAATTATTACATTTATGCAGATGCTGCAGGATGCCAATGTATATATGGTGGAAAAGATATTAATTATCAGCAGTATCAGCAGTTGAGAATTGCTCAAAATTTTGCCGTTGAGCAAGAGGCTACTGCGCAGCTGAATCTATCAGCTATGATGAATTGGGGCGCCTGGGGCCCTTGGGGTCCAGGGTTCTACTGAGGTCATTTTTTAGTTAGGAAGAAGATAAGTAGTCCCCCAAGAATAAGCCCCAAACATCCCACCTGAATAATCCGCCAATTCTGAATATTTGCTGCGCGCGCCTGTTCGATCCATTGGCCGATCGTGTTGCTGTTGGCGCGAAGCGTGTCTTCCATCGCATTTAGGGATTTGCGTTCTTTTTGCAGGGAGCGATCCTTGGTCTCCTCTATTTCCTTTAAGAATCTACCAGGTGTGAGACTAATGGCTGGATGAGATTTTAGATCTGTAATCTCAGCTGCCATATTGTCTTGAGCGCGCAGAATCTCAGCGAGAGTTTTCCGATAGTCTTGAGTGGGGATTTTTTGACTATGCTCTGTGAGATCAATGATTGCATGCCGCAGATCTGCGACCTCATCGCGTAACGCCTCAAAGGCACGTGCTGCTGGATCAAGATCGTCCTGTTCTGGGGTAATGAGATTTTTTCGCATGACGACGTTCCTTAAATGCCAATGCCAAGATCACGCTGGCGTTGAAGGCCAAGCTGGATGAGGAGACTGCGCGAGACGCTTTGATCCAGGCCCGGCGAGAGGCCTAAATCTTTCTGTCGATTGCGCAGGATGGATTCGACCTGGGGATCACGTTCAAGACCTCTGGCCATTTCGCCCATGGTGGCGGTGAGGCGTTGGCGTATTGAGAGTTCATCTCTTTTCCAAAGTTCGTCTCGCTGGCGGCTGAGGGCCTGCCAGCGCTGAACAAAACGATCAGCGCGCAGATCTGGGCTGGCGCGGATTTCTGCTTCTACTTGTAAGACCTGGATGGCGCGGCGCGGGTTGCCGTTTGCTGTTTCCTGAGCGAGCGTGAGATTGGCGCTATAGGCGCGTTCTAAATCTTTGGAATAATGCTGATTGAAGGCGTTGAGGGTTTTTCTGGTCTCTTGCAAGCTTGCGCGCTGATCGGGAAGGGTCGGGAGCTTGGCGTCTTGCATCTCAAAAATATCCTCGACACTACGCGCATGCTTTTCTATTGCCGCAATAAGACGGACGCGCCGATCCTCCGCTGGAGATAGGGATACTTGTGCTGCAATCTCTTTTGGGCGCGCCTTTGTGTCTGATGGAACGAAGTTAGCGAAGACGCCGCGATAACGCCCGCCTTGTGAGCGCGTGTTCGTCTCAGTATCGGCCTCCAGACCTATGCCGCGTCGCTTGGCAAAGAGCGCTGCCTGTTCTTTGACGAGCGCCTGGGGAAGTTTGATCTCACTTTCTGGATTGAGCCTTGCCCGCTCAACTTTTTGCGAGAGATGCGATTGCGTAACGTCTTGGGTGCTTTCAGGCGATCGTGAGTAATCACTCGCCATATCCTTGGCGCGATCGCGCGACAGCGTGGCTGTTAGGGAGGAGGAATCCTTAAAATCATCCTGTCCGTAATGAAGATCGACGCTGTCTCGGTGACGCGAGAGCGCAACATAGGCGCTATGACGATCTAAGCCAGGAGTCGCCAGGACATGGGCGCAGTCGACTGTGACGCCTTGAGCTTTGTGGATGGTGGCGGCGTAACCATAATCAATATGGGCGTAGTCCTTCAGATCGAAGGAGATGTCTCTGCCATTATCCAGATGAATGGAGATCTGAGTTGAAGAGAGCCCTGTGATCTCTCCGAGCATACCGTTTTTAACGTCTAAGCCACGATCGTTTTTAAGCATCATGACCCGCTCGCCTGCGGCCATGTCGCGGGCGCCAACGTCAAGCTTTAAAGAGATCTCATCCGCAAGCTCGCCGGCCAATTTTAATCGTTCTCGCGCTTGTGTGTTTAGGGCGCGGCGTTCCTCATTGGTATGAACGAGAATAATCCGGCTGGCGTTTGGATCGTTGAGCCTTGCCTTATCCCAGCTCTCAATAAGCTCCTCTCGAGCCTC
>Ga0207959_1000096_pt1 | contig 24833 bp, 31 predicted proteins | sample CryBogCBH20Aug07_FD_184609 | JGI IMG/M metagenome (GOLD analysis project Ga0207959, IMG submission 184609) | Freshwater microbial communities from Crystal Bog, Wisconsin, USA - CBH20Aug07 (SPAdes) (version 2) | ecosystem: Environmental > Aquatic > Freshwater > Lake | place: Crystal Bog... | reverse complement strand
TGATGATGTATTGAGTCAGATTCAAGAACTCTCAGAAGGTGTTACCAAGGCGGTTCCTGGTTTCCCTCCATACAATATCAAACAAGTTAAAGATAACAAATACGTTATCGAAATGGCAGTAGCAGGTTTTGCCAAGTCTGATATCGAAGTAACATTGGATGGTAACAAACTGGTTATCAAAGGTAATGCTTCAGAAGAAGAAGCTGAAGATAACTACATTTTCAAAGGTATTGCAACTCGTAACTTTACCCGTCAATTTACATTGGCTGATAAGGTAGAAATTAAAGATGCCGAAATTGTAAATGGTATGTTAAAAGTTTGGTTGGAAAATCTCGTTAAGGCACAAGATGCCGTCAAAAAGATTGCCATCAAGTAATTGGTAATATCAACGGGGGTTGATTGACAACCCCCTTCTTTTGAGTTATACTTTATATTATGAAAAAACCCTACATTCAAAAACTCCGTTGTAAACACAACTCAGAAATTTACTACACCTGGTCTAATTGGGAAACCAAAGATATTGACGGTGTGGAATTTTATCCTGTGGTTCGTGAAGAACCCACTAGCCTTAAATTGCAACAAACTTTTTATATGAAAAAAGATAACATGGAGTTAGTCAAGTGAATAGATTAGAAACCTGGAATTTAAACCAACGCCGTTTGTTTGAACCTAGTAGTAATGATGATTTAAAAACTGTTCGTAGATATCTTCACACATTAAGTTGGGGTGAAGGTGGTTGTCCATTTTATTTGGAGTGGCCATATTTGGATATTCCATCTATGTTGAAAGATAAAATTACCGCATATACACTCAAAGGTTTAAAATGATTGATTGGTTACTATATTCTGGTTGTAATATTATTTTAAAATTAAATCCATTACATTGGAGAATTTCTTTTAATTACAAAAAAACAAATGAAGCGTGGGAACAAGATGCTTTAGTTATTGAATTGTTACCCATCACAATCAGAATATGGTTTGATAACGGAGAATGGTAATCGAATTTATCAATAAGGTATATCAAAACATATCATAATGTAAATAACGCAAAATTAGTATTTCTACTTATACATATTATTATGATTAATTAAATTGGAGAAGTTATGTCAGATACATTAAAAAATCTTGAGAGTGCATTGGCTGGCGAATCAATGGCTCATGTCAAGTACCGTTATTTCGCTAAGATTGCTCGTGAAGAAGGATTTGAAGATGTTGCAAAACACTTTGAACACACAGCAGACCAAGAGATTCTTCATGCATGGGGACATCTTGAATTATTAATTGGTAAACCTTCCACAAAAGAATGCCTTGAAAAGGCCATTGAAGGCGAAACATATGAGTTTACTACAATGTATCCTCAGTTCCAAATTCAAGCAGAACTTGAAGGTCATTCACATTGGTTTGATGAACTCAAAGACCAAATCAATGAATCAAAACAACACGCCGAAGAATTCCAAAAAGTTTTGGAGAAGGCAGAGAAAAGATTTAAAGCATTAAAAGGTGTTGAAGAACGTCACGCAAATGCTTATAAAAAAGTATTGGAGAATCTATAATGGAACAAAGACACGTTTGTATTGTATGTGGCCATGTCCACGATGAAAAAACAGAAGGTAAGTGGGAAGATTTACCAGATAATTTTGAGTGTCCTGAATGTGGTGTAAGTAAAGAAGATTACGTTACTGAATGATACCTAGAAAACTAACCCCTTTCGACAAACAGAAACTCATTGACCACTTTATGGATGACATGGTGGAAAATGATAGACGTTTAAGATTTGGTTATGAAGCACCAGATACCGCAGTCAAAAAATATATTGAGGACTCATTATACAATTTTGGTAGAATCAATATGTGGTTTGTTGTAGATAATGGTGATAAAATTATTGCTACTTGTCATGTGTCTATGAATTTAGATACTAACACGGCCGAAATGGGTTGCACGGTTTCGCCTCAGTACCGTAACCAGAAACTGGGGCAAGAATTATTCAATCGTGGAATTACTTGGGCTAGAATGGCTGGTGCAGAAAATGTATTCATGCATTGTCTTTCTGAGAATAGAACGATTCAACATATCGCACAAAAAGGTGGTATGACGGTTGTTACTATTGACCCAACCGAAAAAGAGTCCACGATTCAGATTAAACAAAATAGATTTGAAGCAGGATTTAAAGATTATATTATGGACCAGATTGCCATCTATGATGCAGCCATTGGCCAGCAAAGATTTTTTGCCAAGAAGTTTATGAAAGGTTTGATAAGTGAAGGCTAAGTTTATATCCGCATATATGGATGTGGCTGAAAGATTTGCTAAGTTATCTTCCGCCAAAAGATTACAGGTGGGCGCCATTGTGGTAAAAGATGACCGAATCATCAGTATCGGTTACAATGGTATGCCATCCGGATGGACAAATGAGTGTGAGAACTATACCGTATTTACGGACGATACCGTATTGTCCAAAACCAAACCTGAAGTCATCCACGCAGAGGCCAATGCCATCGCTAAGTTGGCCAAGAGTAGTGAGTCTGGAGATGGTTCCATGATGTTCCTGACCCATGCACCTTGTATTGACTGTGCCAAACAAGTTTATACCGCTGGAATAAAAAAAGTTTATTACCGAAATTCATACCGAGATTCGCAAGGTCTTGATTTCCTTGAGAAATGTGGTGTGGAGATAGAGAAAATTTCACCTGGTGAAATCTAAACGCTTGATAAATATCGGTTAGTGTGATATAATATAATTTGGAATGTGCTTATTGGGTCAACTTATTAAAGGAGAGACCTGATGCAGTTAAGTATAGTTGGTTGTCCCGATAAAAAACGTTTCCGCCCCTATGTTAAGCGGGCTGCTATATTCTACGCCGAACAATTGATGTCACCAAGAATGTTGGAAAACATTTTTATCAGAATTAAATTCAAAAAATTGAATGCTCACGGATACGCTTCCGTCACAGAATTCAGTCCTAGTAACAAACCAAGACAATTTGAAATAGAAATCCATCCTGGAATCGGTGCAAAAGAGATATTAAAAACTCTTGCTCATGAGATGGTACATATTAAGCAATATGCTATAGGTGATATGAATGTAAATTGCACCCGTTGGAAAGGTTCAAAGGTAGAATCACCTGATTATTGGACTGAACCTTGGGAAATAGAAGCCTATGGTATGCAACCAGGAATATGGACCAAGTTTGCTAAAGAAGAAAAATTGTGGGAAGTATTTGAAGATGTGGATGATCCAGATTCACCAATAGAAATGAAACCCATAGGTTGGAAGTAACATAAATAACTCTATAAAATTAATTTTTTAGACGAGTTAATATGAAATTACCAGCATTTAAAGAATTTGACAAAACCAAATACGAAAAGTATGCAGAATTTGATGGAAAGATTCTCATCATCGGTTATGGTTCTGTCGGTCAAGCAATCCTTCCTGTCATTCTTAGACACCTTGTAGTAGAACCAAAAAACATTACTGTATTAGAAAGAGATAATCATCGTTCTCGTTTCTTGCAGTATCATGCTGGTTCTGGTGTAAACTATGTCCGTCAAGAAATCACTCCAACAAATTACAAAAAAGAATTAGCCAAATATGTTGGTGAAGGTGATTTGATTATCAATGCATCATTAAACATTGAAGCTCAAGCTCTGTTAGAATGGTGTATGGAAAATGGAGTAATGGAGATTGATACATCTTTAGAAAGATGGGAACATGATCCTGATGAAACAATTCCTAAACTTTCAGATAGAACTTTGTTTCATACCCACAATGTTGTTCGTGAAGCAATGGCACCATATTTGCATGATGCACCTACTTGCTGTGTAACTCACGGTGCAAATCCTGGTTATGTAACTCATTTGACTAAACGTGCTTTGTTGAAACTTGCTGCAAAACGTGGTAAAAAAGTTGCAACACCAAAAACAAAAGAAGAATGGGCTCAGTTGATGAAGTCACTTGGTGTTAAAGTGGTTCATATTGCTGAACGTGACCAACAAGTTATCGATGAACCAAAAACTAAGAATGAGTTTACTAACACTTGGTCTTGTGAAGGTTTTTGGGCAGAAGGTAGAGCACCAACAGAAATGGGTTGGGGAACACACGAAGATAAACATCCAGAAGGTGGTAAGTCACAAGGTACTGCTGCTTACTTAATGCAACCTGGTTGTACCACATTGATGCGTTCATGGGTACCTGATGGTGGTCAATATAATGGTTATTGTATTCAACATTCTGAATCTGTTACAATGAGTCAGTATTTTGAAACTAAAGATAAATCATTTAGACCATCCGTGTATTATGTTTATCAACCAAGTGATGCAGCTCTCGCTTCATTACATGAGATGCGTGGTAACGAATTAGATTTACAAAAAGACCAACGTATTCTGAAAGATGAAATTGTTTCAGGTATGGATGAACTTGGTGTATTATTAATTGGTGATGATTTCTGTATGTGGCATGGTTCACAATTAGATATTCACGGTGCTCGTAAACTTGTTGAAGGTGAAAATGCCACCTCATTACAAGTTGCAGGTTCTATGTTAGGTGCTATCGTTTGGATGATTAATCACCCAAGAGAGGGATACATCGAACCGGAAATGTTACCATTTGAAGAAATTTTAGAAATTGGTGATATGTATTGGGAACCTTTGGTAACAGTAATGTCTGATTGGACGCCATCACAGGATAAGAATTCATTATTCTATCGTGAATATGATAAATCTAATCCATGCAAGTATGAAAATTTTAGGGTTTGGACTTGATAAACTAAATCAAGTCTGTTATACTAGAACCCTAGACTAACCATCTAGGGTTTTTTGTTTGTTGTACCAAAACAACAATACCAAAAAGTTACTAGACAAACTAATAAATGTCTAGTATAATGGTTGTTTTAATGCACCTATCGTCTATCGGTTAGGACACCGCCCTTTCACGGCGGGAAGAGGAGTTCGATTCTCCTTAGGTGTACCATGGGGTAGAAGCATCAACGGTGATGCAGCGGACTGTAAATCCGCCGGCTCTGCCATGCCTAGTTCGATCCTAGGATACCCCACCATTTTATAAAGAGTATATGAAAGCATTAGTTGTTGTTGCTCATCCTGATGATTGTGTTATCTATGCGAGTGCATATATGGATGCTCATCCTGAATATGAGTGGCATATCGTATACTTGACACACCATTGGTGGAACAAACGAGCTCGTGAAGTTTCAAAATATTGGCATAAACGTGGAGTGAAAACTAAGTTTTTAGGATTCAAAGACCATGGTAGAGATTTGGGTGCCAATGCTTTGAAAACTTGGCCAGCAGATTATGCGATTAAAGCAATTCGTAAAGTTGCAATTAAGTATGATTTTATTTTGACACACGGTGAAGAAGGTGAATATGGACATCCACATCACCGAGTAATACATAAAGCAATTAAAGATTTTATTGTATCAAAGGTTTATTTTTCACTTGATAAATTGGATTTGGCATTACCAACAAATATTGCCATTAAAGAATTACCAAGACACGCAGAGTCTATTTTGATTCATGCAAAAGATGGAGTTTCTTACTATAAGGAGTTTTTAAATGAAAAAGAAAAATGCTCCGCAACCACGAAACTATCTAGTTAAACTGGCATTGTTTCGTAAAGCAGGAGTTCATCGCAAGAGTAACAAAGCTATAAGGCGTTTAGAGAAATCTAAAAAGAGTAGTTATAGTGAAGTGTATTTTTCTTATGATTTGTTTTTGGTGTGATTAACCAAACTATCTTATCAGACGGAGTGGTGTAAAATGAATTCCTCTAATCAAGGTTACCATAATACACTTCACTATAATTATTCTGGCCTTAGTATAATGGATAATACAGCTGCCTTCTAAGCAGTCAATATAGGTTCGATTCCTGTAGGCCGGACCAAAGGGCCTTTAGCTCAGTTGGTCAGAGCAGTCGGCTCATAACCGTCAGGTCGTTGGATCATGCCCAACAAGGCCCACCAGTATTGCCCCGTTAGCACAGCGTTAGTGCAGCGGTTTTGTAAACCGAAGGTCGGAAGTTAGAATCTTTCACGGGGCACCAAATATACCACACAATGTGTTGACATAGTGTATAAGTAATGTTATAGTATTAAATATGCGGTCGGGGTATAGAACCAGATTAGGTGTCCAACTTAGTCACTTGGTGCAAATCCAAGCCACCGCTCCAATGCGGGATTAGTTTAATGGTAAAACTAGAGATTTCCAATCTTTCGTTGTCAGTTCGATTCTGTCATCCCGCTCCAGTTATTGCCTTGTAGCTCAGTTGGTAGAGTAGTTGACTGTTAATCAATTGGTCGCTGGTTCGAGCCCAGCCGAGGCAGCCAAACTATATAATGAAGCAGTATCGTGTAAAAACATAAAGGAGCAGTAAATGAAAAAGTCACTCTTAGCACTAATGATGGTTGCATCTGGTATTACATCAGTTCATGCAACAGAAGTTCTTGACGGCAATCTTACAGGTAATTTGACAATCACTAGCAACTACGAATTCCGTGGTATCAGTTTAAGTCAAAATGGTCCTGCGATTCAAGGTGGTATTGATTACAACCATAGCTCTGGTTTGTATATCGGTAACTGGAACTCCAGTTTCCGTAGTTTACCAAATTTAAACAATGATGACATCGATGCAAACAGCGGCGTTCAAATGAATGTGTATGCTGGTTGGAAAGGTGAATACAAAGGTGTTCGTGGTGATGTAGGTTATATCACTTATAATTTCCCTCATGCAACTAATGCTGGTGAAACTAATGTGATTCAATATAACACAGGCGAAGCTTATGTTTCTTTGGGTTATGCACCAATTACTATTAAGTATAGCCAAACAATGACTAACTATTTTGGTACAAACAATAGTTCTGGTACACACTACACTCAGGCAGATTTCAAACAATCTTTGGAACCTTTGACACCTGATTTGAAAGCATTAAGTGTTGTTGCTCATTATGGTCGCACCTCTGTTGCTAATCATAGCAATTTAAGTTACAATGACATGAACGTTGGTTTAGTTTACTCCTTCCCTGAGCAATGGGATTTAGGTGTTCGTTACTATACAAACAGTTCTATGACTAGTACCTTCCAAAATGCAAATACATTTGGTGGCACAAAGTTGTATGGTAATGTTGTTGCAGCAAGTTTAACAAAAACGTTTTAATTAAAGGTATAGCGGAGTAGCTCAGAGGTAGAGCATTGGACTCATAATCCAGGGGCCGTAGGTTCGATTCCTTCCTCCGCAACCAAAATATGCAAATTAAAAATGTGACTATTGTGGGTGGTGGGTCATCCGGCTGGATGACTGCCTCCGCACTAGTTAAAAATTGTCCACATCTCAATATCACTCTTGTTGAATCCCCAAATATTAAAACCATTGGCGTAGGAGAATCTACATTAGGCCATATAAATCGTTTTCTTCATATGATTGGTTTAAAAGATGAAGATTGGATGCCGGCTTGTCATGCTACATACAAAAATTCAATTAGATTTACCAACTTTAGGGAGTTAGATGGTAAATCGTTTTATTATCCGTTCATTAACGGATTTGACTTTACAGATTCTTATAATGGATTCACGGCTTGGGGTGAATTAGCAACATTATATCCAGAAGAATTTCCTCCTGAAACATTCTCTCAATTTTTTGCTCCATCAAATACCTATCTCTGTGAAAATAATAAACAGACAGATAATAAAGATGGCACATTGAGAATGTTTAATTTTGAATTTGATACCGCATATCATATGGATGCTGGATTATTTGGTCAGTATTTAAAAGACCATGTTGCAATACCAAATGGTGTCAATCATATTCTTAATGAAGTTTTTTATTGTGAAAAAGATGATGATGGTAATATAAAATCTTTGATATGCAAAGATGATTTAAAATTAGAAGCTGACTTATGGATTGATTGCACCGGTTTCAGGTCACAATTATTGGAACAATGGATGGGTTCCAAATTTATTCCTTATTCTGATATTCTCGCCAATGACATGGCATGGGCAACACCAATAGAGTATAATGACCGTGAGAAAGAAATGGTCAATTATACCGATTGTCATGCACTAAAAAATGGTTGGGTATGGAACACTCCTCTATGGAGTAGAATTGGCAAAGGCTATGTTTTTTCTAGTAAATTCATTTCCAAAGAAGATGCCAAAGAAGAATTTTTAGAACACATTGCAAAAGTTCATGGTCATCAACACGCAGTTAAAGCAAGAGATAATATGCGCTTTGTTCCCATTCGTCACGGTAAACACGAAAAAGGATGGGTAAAAAATGTTATTGGTATTGGATTAAGTTATGGTTTCGTTGAACCGTTAGAATCTACTGGACTATTAACGACACATGAAAACATAATTCGTTTAATTGATATATTAAACAGGCGAGGTGGTTATGTTACTCGTATGGAAAAAGAATCTTATAATGTTGTAACTAATGATATCACAGATGGATTCTCAAAATTTATTTCGATGCACTATGCATATTCAAAAAGAACAGATAGTGAATATTGGAAATGGGCAACACAAGAAAATGATTATGAACCTGAAATGTTTAATACATTAAGGCAAAAAATAAATGATTATGAAAATGTGGCTGGGAAATTAAACAGTTATACTTACGATGCCACTCAACAAGGTGTATGTTTTATTCTTGCTGGTATGGGTGTTTTACCTGTTGCAACTAAATCGGCCATAGACTATTATCACAAATTTAATTCGATAAATCCACAAGCAACAAATACTTCAAAAATGAAATACTTAATGCACAAACAATCTATAAATGAATTTATTAGTGGATTACCGAGTAACTATCAATTTATGAAAGATAGAATTTATGGTGGCAAAGATGATTATGCCACCAATAATTAAGCGTAACTATCTGTTACAGCAACATTTTCAGAATGTGAAAGTTCACCTTCATTGCTGAATACTTTGAAATGGTGGAAACCAACTGTTCTACCAAATTCTAAAGCATCTTCCAACCTATGGAATTCTCTTTCGAGGATTTCCAACTTACCTTCTTTTTCGTAATGACCTTTGAGCTTGTGCATTTTTTATCCTTTGAAATATTCTACCCAAATTTTTCTTGTTTTATTTGTATAAAGTTTAAGATTAATTTGGTTTAATTTGGTATTTATGAAACTATATTTATAAGTCCTCATCAATTTATTGTAGATATCTTCAGATTCGGTTGCTTCCGCACTAAAAGAGTGACACATCCAAGGAATCTCATCGGAACCAACCAAAGGAACACCTTGAGAAACCAAGTCTGCACCAACAATGTTAAAGGTTTCGGAGAAAGAAACTTGCATACCAATGTCCATTTGAGCACATAGTTCCAAGAATTGTTCTCTAGGTGTCCATGTATGATTGATTAATCTGTGACCTTTGTCATATAACTCCGTAAATAATGCACGAAGATTATTTGTGACTGGTTCACCTTTCATTTCAATCCTACCTGAATTAATGTGAAAGTATAATTTTTTACCAATTGATTCTGCAAACTTGACAGCTGCAATTGCTTGTACCATATGGTTCTTTAATGGTCTGATGGCACCAAAACAACCGATATGAATTATATCTTTAGACTTATCTAACTTCTTGTATTTGTAATCTTGTGGATAGTAGTTTGGTAGATAGATTAGTTTATCTTTCATTTTTTCTTTACCATACTTTGCAGTTACATAGGTCTCCACTTCACTCATCATTCTTGGTGCATTGATACCTAGATAAAGATTCTTGAAAGACATATAGTCTGCAATCCAGTCCATGGACATACCTTCACCAGCCAAGAATGGAAGTTCAGAGTGTAATCGGATAATCCATTTAACATTCGGATGTAATTTTTGTAATATAGCAAATTTTTGTGGAACTACCCACAAGGCTTCGATAATTACATGAGTTGGTTGGAACCGAGTAACTTCTCGGTCAATCACATTGTTATCTGGTACGACAACAAGTTTAGAATGAACTCCACTCTTATTCAGCATATCACACATAAATGATGCTGAATTAAATAGACCCGTAGATAGGCCTAAATGTGACGAGTGGAGAACGTGATTGTAATCTTCTCTGCGTTTTAATATAAAAAGGACTTTGTTCATTTTGTTTTCAATTCAAATGGGGTGGGAATTATAATATTATATATGCATACTATATGTTTCGCTTTTGTTACATTAAAAATATAATGTAAGTCCTTGTGCCATCAAAGCAATACCAATTGCCGCAGTACCAAAAGATGCCCAAAACATTAGCATATTAACTGCTAAAATACTTGCAGATAACAACACGATAGAAAGTTGGAAAGCAGTAGAGGCATAAGACAACCATGGAGATTTCTTCTTGGCTGCATCACGTTCTTCTTCTAACTTTTTAGCTTTGGCAAACAAAGCACCTTTACCCTCAGGACCATCTTCATAAGAAGCAGCTTTCTCGGACCATTTTTTTGCTTTTGCTGCATCATTGGTTTGTTCAGAAGCTAAAATATATTCAGTCTGTTTGATACTTTTTGCTTGGTAAAAATTCCAAATATCATTAGCTTTGATTGTATTATTCATAATCAAAGAACTGGTACTACCTGCAAAGTAGGTATTGACCGCTAACAACAAAGCAAAAATATTGATTACAAGACCAGCTTTGTCTTTAATCTTTGCTTCTCTTTCTGAACGTGAACCAACTGGTGGTTTTGGTGCGTTAGGATCTTTAGGTTGTTTATGTATTAATCCTAATACTGAATCTAGTAATGCCATTTCACTTCTCCTTTTTTTCAAACTATTTATAACATTGTTACCATTCTATATGGTAAAAAATACATCTGCAAAAAACAGTAAGTCCACATTTCAATAATCATTTTTTATTCAAATCTTTATATGTGTGTCTAGCACAAGTTTTCAGATAACTATTTTTACCACCAGTCATTGATTTTGATGAATACATTTGACGAAAACGACCACAATCCTTAACATGACAAATTGGAATATTAAGAGTTGTGGTGGTTGTCATATTATCTACCAGATAATGGGTTATCCATTGCTTTTTGAATCTTGCTGTCTACTTCTTTACGCAATGCACGGACATCTTGGTCAGTTTCACGTTGAGCTTGTTTAGAACTTCTTTCAACAACTTCAACAACTTGTTCCAATCTACGAATGTCGTTTTTAAGGTCATTCTTGATGTCACGGGTATAGTCTGCTGACTTTTGTGAATTTTCTTCTACAACAGCCAAACGCTTGTCAAATTCAGACAAGTCTGGTGCAACATATTTAGCAATTTTTGTTTTCATATCTTGATAGTCTTTATATACTTCAAAACAACCATATAGACCACCTAGAATGGATGATATCAAAGTAAATGCAACCATCAGTTTGGCAGGAGTAAACTCATATCCACCAATGCTGATAACTGTATCTTTACTTGCATATTTTTTTACTGCCGCTTCTGCTTCGTCAATCTTAGCATTAACGTCTTTAATTTCTTCTGCCATTTTACTTCTCCTTTATTTTCCTAATTGATATTGTTGAGTAACCATTTCATTATGAACTAAATCGGTAGCACCAAATAAACCTCTTGATGCTGCACGATTATCCACATTCCTTTGATTTCCATAAACGGTATAAGGTTTATAGAAAGGCACATCTTTTAATGTAACATTGTATGCATCGAAACCTTGAACATAACCCATTGCACCAATGACAACATTCTGAACTGCTTTTTGTTGTTCCATATTACCAGCATTTTCAGAATCTTTCATAGCAGCACTTGCTGTATTGGCTGCTTGTTCTTTAGTTGGTTGTGGTTGTCTTGCCGCCATCATACTACTTCTTGTAGGTGGTGGGGGTGGAGGTGGAGGAGGTGGTGCAGCTACTGCTGCCGTTGCAGCCGCAGCCGTTGGTGAAGATGATGCAGCTGCAGGTGAAGATGATGTTGAAGATGAACTAGATGTTGAACTAGAACTTGTTGCAGATGCAGGTGAAGCTGCAGGAGATGCCGCAGTTGTGCTTGGAGCAATTACGTTGTTTACTACCGGATCAGCAACAACAGCCACCGCAGCCGGACTTGGTAAAGTACCAGCAGTAGAAACTGCAATTACAGTTGGTGGTGCAGTAGTAGATTGTGAAGTAATAACACCACCACTTGTTGTTGTAGTTGTTGCAACCGCAGTTGGTGTTGTAGTGGTGGTTGTTGTGGTTGTCGTTGCCGCAGTTGTGGCTGCAGATGCAGCAACCGCAGCTGTTGATGTTGTAGAAGAAGTTGAATTTGTGGTTGAAGTTGTCGTTGTTGTAGTAGGTGTGGTGACAACGGGAGTTACATAACCAGGACAAGTTGGTGATGATTGTGGATTTGCTTGACAAGCTCTATTGAACTGATATGTTTGATATGCTTGTTGATAACCAGGACAATCAGAAGCAAACAATGGACTAATACTACATTGCTGGTCGTGATATGCCTGTTGATAACCGGTACAATCTGTTGCAAATAACGGATTGATAGAACATTGTTGATTATGATAGGCAGTAGAATATCCAGGACAACTTGAATTGTATAAAGGATTAAGACTACATTGTTGGTTAAAATATGCTTGTTGATACCCTTGACAAGTGGTACTGTATAGTGGGTTTAAAGAACATTGTTGGGCTAGATATGAAGCTGCATAACCTGGACAATCAGTTGCATATAAAGGATTTACAGAACATTGTTGGTCGTGATATGCTTGAGGATATCCAGGACAACCAGAATTGTATAAAGGATTAATCGTGCATTGTTGAGTTTGATATGCTACTTGATAACCAGGACAAGATGGGTCAAATAAAGCATTTATGGTACATTGTTGAGCAGTATATGCTGCTTGATATCCTGAACATGAAGTGCTTGATAGTGGATTGGCAATACAAGGGTCTACTGGAGTTCCAGCTACCGCAGTCGTACCGTAAGATACACGGTTGCTTGAAGGTACATTAAAACCTTGTCCGTAATAATATTGAAAATACTGTCCCCGTGATAAATCACCAGTAAATCCTGATGTAACCATATGGCCGGTACTAACAAATGCAGAACCATATCTTACATCAAATGCACCAGACCTATTGATATTAACTTCAAAAGAACTTGTATTATTATTGTAATATTCGTGAGTATTATACCAACCGTAAGTTACTGAATCACTATTCTTCAATACCCAAGTTGCATTATTATTAACATCAATCAAATCAGTCCATAAAGGAGCAATCATATAATTGTAAACAGAGTTTCTTGTTCCTTGATTTGCCAATTGTGAAAGGTCGTTACCACCACAACAACCAGCACCAGGAATATTACCTGAAGTAAAACTTACAATACCATTAGAATACATCCAAGAATTGGTGAATGATTGGTCCCAATAAGGAAAAGTAAATCCAATTGGAACTGGTTGACTACTATCATCACCTAATGAAAGTCGTTGAGCACCAGGAGCGTTGGCCACATTTTGTAATGGTAATGCGGCAGAACCTGTTGCCACATTGACTGTAAGTCCGTTAGAATTAGGAATGACAACACCAACAATACCACCTGTACCACCATTTACTGGTGTGTAGGTGAATTGTTGGGATTGTGTGCCAAAGTTAACCTGTGCTTCTGTCTTTGTAGAACAGAAACCTAAGAAACCGGCAACTAATATTGCTGCCGCTAATAATTTCATTTTGGTTTACGGTCTGGATCAGATTCCCAAATTGCTTTGGCTTCTTGACCAATTTTACCATCTACTGGACATGGAGTACCAGCATTTAACATAGCGTCAAATACTCGTTTATCTTGACAAAGTGTTGATACTGCTGCCACTTTCATACCCATGTCATAAAGACGTGATGCCAGTTTAAGTCTTTCACAGTTTTTATCTGTGGTAGTTGCACCAAAAGAAAGACCTAAAATCTGAGTTTGGACTGCACCAGACGCACCTACGGTGCATAAGTCATTATTAATAGATGTGATTGAAGGTGCAATCGCAGTTGGTGGAGGTGAGATTACCTTGGTGGTACTGGTAGCAGTAGAATTACTATTGGAATTACTATTGCTTAAACTGTTGCTATAATTATTAGATGTGCTGGTACTGGTACTTACATCTTGGTTATAATTATAGTTGTAATTGTGGGTTGTCGCATCGCTGGTTGATTGTGTTACAATAGGTGAGTTTTGTGCAAAAATGCTGCCAGAGAACAATACAGCAGTCATGATTGCAACCATTTTACTCGGCAGGTTACGAGCGGTCATACTTTTATTCATTTATTTTTGATAAAGTTTTACTTTACCATCCTCTGTTGGTTATTTTTAATTAATATAGGGATAATAAAGAATGCCGAAAGTCAGCTTGACGGGAACTACTAGATAAGATACAATATCACTTCATACAACTATAAGTATTTATATCAATTAATGTCAGTAAAACCCTTACAATTTTTACCAGGAGAAACACATGGAAGTATTAGCCCTTAAATTAGTTACCGGAGAAGATTTACTAGGAGAACTCGAATCACAATCCGAAACAGAATTCGTTATTGTAAATCCTGTTGGAATCGCAGTTGTTCGTGGTAAAGATGGTACACCACAGGTTGGATTTTCACCATTTCCCATTCATGGAGAACAAAAATCTGGCACAACTATTGCCTTAGCTAAGAAGAATGTAGTATACTCCTATACACCAGCAGAAGATTTTATTACAAATTATAATTCCATCTTTGGTTCTGGTATTATTGTTCCTCCACAAAAACAACTTATTACGGGTTAAATTGTCTAAATTCTACACAAATGTTCAATGCTTTGGTAATAACATCTTTTATCGTGGTGTTATGGATGGCCAGAAGGTCAAACAAAAAATTGAATACTCACCATCACTTTTTCTACCATCACGAAAGAATCCGCAAGGAATCTACAAGTCATTAATTGGTCTTCCCTTAGACCAGAAAATCTTTGGCACAATTCGTGAGGCTAGAGATTATGTGAAACAATTTGAAGGAAATTCTGGTGCTCCTATTCCTGGTGCACCAGTCATCTATGGTCAAACTCGTTTCGAATATGCCTTTATCGCAGAACAACATAAAGGCATGGTTGATTATGATTTTGACCATATCTCTATTGCAGTAATCGATATTGAGGTTGGTTCAGAGAATGGATTTCCTGACCCATATTTGGCAAATGAACCTATCACAGCAATTTGTGTTAAGTTTCTAAATCAATCACCTTTGGTTTTTGCCTGTGGTGAATATGAAGTGCAAGGCAATGAAGTGTATATTCGTTGTAAAGATGAATACTCACTTTGTAAACAATTCATGCACTATTGGAAAGACAAATATCCTGATGTCGTTACTGGTTGGAACACCAAGTTTTTTGATATACCATATCTTGTCAATCGATTCAAAAAGATTCTTGGTGAAGATGAAGCCAAGAAATTATCTCCTTGGAACTATATTACAGAACGCAGAGCAAGAGTAAACAACCGTGAACTGATTGAATACAGTTTGGTTGGCATTTCATCACTTGATTATATTGAACTATACAAATGGTATGCGCCAGGTGGTAAGTCACAAGAATCATATCGTTTGGATGCTATTGCTCAAGTTGAACTTGGTGAAGGTAAAATCTCGTATGATGAGTATGATAGTTTACATTCATTGTATCGATTGAACTTCCAAAAGTTTATTGAGTATAATATTAAAGACGTTGAATTGATTATCAAGTTGGAAGATAAGTTAAAGTTACTTGAATTGGCTGTAACTTTGGCATACGACACCAAATCAAACTTTGATGATGTGTTTGCACAAACTCGTATGTGGGATGCTCTTACCAATTCTTATTTGTTGGAAAAGAAAATCATTGTGCCGCCTCGTATCATTAAAGAAAAAGATGGTATGTTTGAAGGTGCTTATGTGAAAGAAGTTCAAGTTGGCGCTCATGCATGGGTTGCTTCGTTTGATTTGAACTCTTTGTATCCACATCTGATGATGCAATATAATATCAGTCCCGAAACACTCATTGAACCTGAAAACTACTCTGAAGAAATGCGTAACATTCTTTCTCAAGGTGTTTCTGTTGAGAAGATGTTGAAGAAAGAAATCAATACTGATGGATTGGTAACTGCAACTCTAACTCCTAACGGACAATTCTTTCGTACCGATATTCAAGGCTTCTTACCTGGAATGATGGAAGAAATGTATAATGATAGAAGTCGTTTTAAGAAGATGATGCTTCAAGCAAAACAGGAATATGAAAATGAGAAAGACCCAAGTAAACTCTACGAAATTGAAAAACGTATTGCCAAATACAACAACATTCAATTGGCGAAAAAAGTATCACTTAATTCTGCCTATGGTGCTCTCGGTTCTCAGTATTTCCGTTTTTATGACCTTCGTATGGCGTTGGGTGTTACGACTGCTGGACAGTTAAGTATTCGTTGGATTGAAGCCAAGATTAATGCGTGGATGAATAAACTTTTGGAGACCAAAGATGTTGATTATGTTATTGCTTCTGATACTGATTCAATTTACCTACGAATGGGAGAGTTGGTTAATAAATTTATTAAGGACACTTCCAATAAACAAAAAGTAATTTCTCTCATGGATAAAATCTGTGAAGATAAACTTCAACCATACATCGATAAATCTTATGGTGAGTTGGCAGAGTATGTCAAAGCACCTAAACAAAAGATGCAGATGAAACGTGAAGGCCTATCTGACAAGGGTATCTGGACTGCCAAGAAACGTTATATTCTTAATGTGTATAACAATGAAGGCGTTCAATACAATGAACCACAGATGAAGGTGATGGGATTAGAAATGATTAAGTCATCCACACCTGCGGTGATTCGTGAGAAGATGAAAGAAGCCATTACGATTATGATGAATGGTACTGAAGAAGATATTCATGAATTTATTAAGAATGCCAAAAAAGATTTCATGGGTTTACCACCAGAAGATATCTCCTCACCCCGTGGTTGTAACGGACTATCTAAATACTCCGATTCATTATCGATGTATAAATCTGGCACACCAATGCACGTCAAAGGTGCCATTTTATACAACCACTATCTTAAAGAGAAAAAACTTACTAAAAAGTATCCACTCATTCAAGAAGGCGAGAAACTGAAATATAGTTATCTCAAAATGCCTAACCCATTCAAAGATACCGTCATTTCATTTCCAGGTCGTTTACCCGTAGAATTTGGACTTAATGAATATATTGATTATGATGTCCAGTTTGAAAAGGCTTTCTTAGAACCAATTAAAGTAATTTTGGATTGTATGAAGTGGACAACAGAGAAAACTAGCACATTAGAGGACTTTTTCGGATGATTTACTTAACATTTTTAGCTGCAATACTTTTATCAGGAATTGCAGGTTATTATTCTGTTATTGGTTTGGCTGCCATTTTTATGGGTGCATTTTGGCCAGTTATTATAATGGGTGGCGCACTTGAGTTTGCCAAGTTGGTTACTGCATCATGGTTATATCGTAATTGGAGAACTGCACCTTTCTTATTAAGAACCTATTTGATGATTGCCGTTGCATTACTGATGTTGATTACATCAATGGGTATTTTTGGTTTCTTGGCCAAAGCACATATTGATTCAACAATGGATGCTGGTGCAAACTCCGTAGAATTAAAAACATTATCTCAACAACAAAAGATTACAGAAGATAGATTAAACTATCTAATGGCTCGTGCTAAGGATCCATCTACTGCAAGTGGTCAATTAGATAAACAAATTCAATCCACACAAAAAGAACTTACCGATATTAACAAGAAAAGATTACCTTTACTGCGTGAAGAAAATAAACTTGTGGCAGATATTGGTCCAATTAAGTATGTGGCAGATATGTTCTTCCAAGGTGATGGTGCAGTAGACAAAGCAGTTAGGTTGGTAATCTTTATTATTATGCTTGTATTTGACCCATTGGCTGTGTTATTATTAATTGCGGCTAATATTTCAATGAAAGAACCAGAAGAAACACAACCAATTAAGAAGAATTGGGATGGTTTCTTTAGAAAGAAACCTGCACCAGAAGATTTAGTTGAAGTTGAAAAGGAAAATATTGCAATAGTGGAAGATGAACCCCCTAAACCTGAAAAGGTGGTAATACATCATGCACCTGGTATTTTTACAGAACACCATGAAATCCCGGATACTAAGTATGATTATGGTGCTGAATTTGCATTTCGTGAAAAGGAAAATAAATGAGTATACTTGACAAGATTAAAAAGAATAGTAGTATTAAAGAATCTGCTATTCTATCCAAATCAAAATTCTTCACACAGAAGGATATGATTCCAACCTCTGTGCCAATCATTAATGTGGCACTTTCTGGTCGCCTCGATGGTGGTTTAACACCAGGTCTTACAATGTGGGCAGGTCCATCCAAACATTTTAAGACAGCGTTTTCTTTATTGATGGCAAAATCTTACTTGGACAAATATCCAGATGCGGCTCTTTTATTCTACGATAGTGAGTTTGGTACTCCTCAGAGTTATTTTGACAGCTTTGGTATCGATACCGAGCGTGTATTGCACACTCCCCTCACAGATATCGAACAACTCAAATTCGATGTTATGCAGCAACTTACAAACCTTGATAGGGATGACAAACTAATTATCATTATTGATTCGATTGGTAACTTAGCATCTAAGAAAGAGGTTGATGATGCACTTGAAGGCAAATCTGTTGCAGATATGTCCCGTGCAAAACAAGTTAAATCATTATTTCGCATGGTGACACCACATCTCACCATGAAAGATATTCCAATGATTGTAGTTAATCACACTTATAAAGAAATTGGAATGTTCCCTAAAGATATCGTTGGTGGTGGCACAGGTTCATATTATTCAGCCGATAACATTTTCATTCTTGGTCGCCAACAAGAAAAAGAAGGTACTGAGATTGTAGGTTACAATTTCATAATTAACGTGGAGAAGTCACGATATGTTAAAGAAAAGTCTAAGATTCCTGTTTCCGTTTCTTTTGACGGAGGTATTAGTCGTTGGTCTGGTTTACTTGACATTGCTCTCGATGCAGGATTGGTTATTAAACCATCTAATGGTTGGTACTCAAGGGTGGATACAACATCTGGTGAAGTAGAAGAAAAGAAATGGCGTATCAAAGATACAGATAGTAAAGAGTTTTGGTTACCATTAATTTCTAGTAAGAAGTTCCAAGATTATGTTAAAAACAAATATCAGATTGCTTCAGGTGAAATCATGCAAGATGGTGATGAAGATTTGTTTAGTGAAGTAGTTACCATGAACGGAACTGAAGAATAATGGATGTAAAGTTTTATGACGGTGGTATAGCCGTCATTGAAAATTTCTATGATGAGCGTGAATTAAAATTAATCTGGAAAGAATTGGATTACCTTACAAAATTTGGTAAATTATTACCGCCAGAAAAAACTGGTACCAGTAGGGATGAAAAAGGTAATCCATTAAAACATAATCATGGTTTGTTTTTAGATGAATATTACAGTAATAGAAATTTTTCAAATATCTTAAACGTTAATCGTAAAGCTTGGACAGTAGCAACAAAAGAATTTATTGATAATAGTCTTTGTTTTAGATATTTAAATTCTTGCAATCAAGATTCCACTTTATTAAATTATTATGAGAACGGAGATTTTTATAAACCTCATGTTGATATGAGTGTATATACCGTTCTTTCTTATTTCTATAAAGAACCTAAAAAATTTGAAGGTGGAAATCTAAAGTTGCAAGACTATAACCTTGAAATTGAAGTTAAAAATAATATGGTAGTTTATATGCCAAGCATTTTGGTACATGAAGTAACACCAATTGTAATGGAAGAAAATTCAAAAGGTTTTGGTAGATATTCTATATCACAATTTTTGTTTATAAGGAACAGCATATATGACTGAAGGAATAGATTATTGTTTCATCTATCCAAAAGATGATGCACAATCGGTACATATTCGTTTGTTAGAGGGACCATATAAAGATACCCTATACAAATACGGTAAGGTAGGTTTTGAAGAAAAAGATGAGCAGGTCTATTTACAATTCAAGTTTGATGTGATAGAATCCACCATCAAAAAAAAGAAATTGGAGAAAGACCTTGACTTTAAAAATTATATTGGTGACTTACTTGTGGAAATTATGTCATCTAACATTGAGCAGGAAATAATTGATGAAACTGGAACAATCGATTCTGAAGAATCTGGTCTATAATGAGGACTACCTAAGAAAAGTATTACCATTCTTAAAATCTGACTATTTCTCCGACAGAACGGAGAGAACAATATACAATGAAATCACCTCGTTTACTGAAACTTACAATACTCCGCCTACGATTGAAGCACTCTCAATTGCCGTCAAAGAGAGGAACACTCTTACGGATGACGAAGTTAAGAACTGTGAAACTTATCTCCAAGAAATTGAATCTCATAGCAAAGAGCAAACCGAGGTACAATGGCTTGTTGACAAGACAGAGAAGTTTTGCCAAGAGAAAGCGGTATACAATGCCGTATTGGGGGCTATTTCAATTCTCGATGGTAAGGACAAAAGTAAAGACAAAGGTGCAATTCCCTCTATACTATCGGACGCCTTGGCCGTTTCATTTGATACAACAGTAGGCCATGATTATTTACAAGACTCTGATGCTCGCTATGATTTCTATCATAGAAAAGAGGAGCGAATTCCTTTTGACCTCGAATACTTCAACAAGATTACAAAAGGTGGTCTACCAACTAAAACTCTCAATATTGCTCTTGCTGGTACAGGTGTTGGTAAATCTTTGTTCATGTGCCACGTTGCAGCAGGTGCTATGGTCCAAGGTAAGAACGCACTATACATCACTCTTGAAATGGCTGAAGAAAAGATTGCAGAAAGAATAGATGCAAACTTATTGAATGTTACTTTAGATGACCTGCTTGATTTACCAAAAGATATGTATGACAAGAAGGTTGCCAAAGTTAAAGAGAAAGTAACCGGTAAACTTATTATTAAAGAATACCCAACGGCATCAGCATCTGTAACACACTTCAGGACTTTATTAAATGAACTTAATCTTAAACGCTCCTTTGTGCCTGATATTATTTTTGTTGATTATCTTAATATCTGTTGTTCTTCCCGTATTAAGGCTGGTGCGAATATTAACTCCTACACTTATGTCAAGAGCATCGCTGAAGAGCTTAGAGGACTGGCGGTTGAGTATAATGTTCCTATTGTATCTGCTACACAGACTACCAGAAGCGGATTTACGAGCAGTGATCCAGGACTGGAAGACACGTCTGAATCATTCGGACTTCCCGCCACCGCAGACTTAATGTTTGCTTTGATTTCTTCTGAAGAACTTGAAGAACTTGGCCAAATTATGGTAAAACAATTGAAGAACAGATATAATGATCCTGGTTATTATAAACGATTTACTGTTGGTGTTGACCGTTCAAAGATGAGGTTATATGACATTGAACAATCGGCACAACAAGGTATTGCGGATGCTGGTAATCAAGTTGGTGCTCATAACAAAATTAAACACGAAAAGAAATCGTTTGAAGGATTCAAAGTATGACATTTACACAAATTTCAGCCGCAACATTAATATGGATTATGTTCATATTGGTTGTTTATAAACATTCAACCTTTGCAGCAATCAAAGATTGTTATGCCATGTGGCTCAAAAAAGAATATTGGACAGATTATAATATTGTAGAAGCTGCAAGTTGGACTGCAAAAGCCATTATTATTGTTCCTGGATTAATTTTTGGAATTTCAATTTGGTGGTTGTATTTCTTTACTCTCTGCACAAGTTTAACTTTAATTTGGGCTAGTAATAAAAAGTTATTACCAACCTTGGTAGGATTCAATACATTATGGGCCTGGATTTCATGCATGGTTCTCACACAACACTTAATTAAATGAACTTAACTAAAGAAGATGCTATTCATGTAGCCAAAATTTTTGAAGATTACTTTGGTAACTTTGAACGCATCGATGAATATATGCGTGACCAAAAATTGGCTTCTCTTGCGGAGATGCCATTAAATCCTTTGTTTTCACCCGAAGATGATTTGTTCTCTGATTTTACCATGCATCCAAAAGATATGGATATTGAAGTGGTAGAAATCAATAGTGATACTTGGGAAACATTACTTTCGATTACCAGTTCCCACATCAACATCAGACCAGTTGGTCGTAGTGTGCATTTGGCAGTTAAAGAAAAGAACTCAGGAAAGTTCGTAGGATTCATTCGGTTGGCTTCACCAGTCATTAACTGTAAACCTAGAAATGAATTGCTTGGACAAGTGTTTACGCAACAACCTGAATGGGGCAAAAGATTCAATAACTCCGCCATGATGGGGTTCGTAATCGTACCATCCCAACCATTTGGATTTAATTATCTTGGTGGTAAACTTCTGGCTGCCATTTGTACCAGTCATACCGTTAGAGAGATTGTAAACAAAAAATATGACATGAATCTGTGTCTATTTGAAACTACCAGTTTGTATGGTTCTTCAAAATCATCTTCACAATATGATGGTATGAAACCCTATATTCGTTATCAAGGTTTGACTGAATCTGACTTCTTACCAATGATGCATGGAAAACCATATTCCGATATGGTTGCATTTGTTGAATCTAAAGTTGGTAAGATTGTGGATGATGGAATCTCTAGTAGAAAACTAAAGACTTCAATGAAGATTATTTCATTGGCCAGAGCTGCGTTAAAGAACACTCCAGAACTGGTTGCATTTGATACAACGATCCAGAACGCTAAAAAGTTGACAGAACAAAAGCGTTATTATACATCAAATTATGGGTATAGTAACTATATTGATTACATTAATTGTAAAACAGATGTGTTGCAAAAAGCAGACAATTACGATAGATTTAATTTGGAAAGTGTGATAGAATGGTGGCGTAGTAAGGCAATCAATCGTTATGAAACACTAAAGAGTGAAGGTCGTTTAAGGACTGAACTTGAGGTGTGGACTAACAATACAGAGATTGATATCATTCGATAAATACTTTTTATTAAGGTTAAATCATGGCAACGAAAAACAATTTAGAAAAGATTTTAAACAAATACCCTAACGAGGTTAGTAAGAAATCAACTCGATTAAAAAATATCATTGTGATTAAGGCTAAAGATAAGGCTGGAGCACAAAAAGATATTGAGAAAGAATTGACAAAACTAAAGATTAGTTATTCTCGTAAAAAAGATAATGCACTATCTGGTTCTACTGAAGTTACAGTAATTCCAGAACCATCTTTGGGTAAAGATAATGTCACCATACTAGTATTCAAACCTGCATCTGGTGGTATGGCCGAAACTACACTCAATTCAACAATCACAGAGTTATCTCCTGCATTGGCATTTGAAGGTGGTTATAAACCTAAAAATGTGGATGATTTCTATTCATTCTTAAAGACTGTTGACCATAAGAAATCTAAAGCTTATGTAACCCCAAACAATGCGATGGCCGGCAAAAAGTTTGTGGATGAGTATCCAATTTCATCCAAATTTAAAGATAAGATGGAGAATGCCATTGGTATTTTGAATTGGTTATATAATGAAAATAAAAAGAATAAAATTAATTCTGTTTATTGGGGTTATCGTGAGAAACCTAAAGGTGTAGATTCAAAACACAAAGGTGACTTGTTCATTCAATATAAAAATAATAGTATGTTGGGTGTGTCATTGAAGGCTGGAGATGAGAATAGTAAAGAACCTAAGTTAAACACTTATGTTAAACCTATCTTAGAATCTATTGCACCAACATTTATACCTGATTTACAAGAGGTGTTACGCACCAAGGTTTATCTTCAATTGGTACCAAATCTTAATAAGAATTACGATAAAGATTTTACACAAAAAGCATCAATCATTAAAGCGGCCGCATCACTAGAAAAAAGTGACGTTAAACGATACAATGAATTGTATGATATGAATTTGGATGAAATTCGCAATTACTTGACAAAAGCATTTGAAAAGGATGTAAAGAAAACTGTAAACTATCTTCAAATGGCCATTGTTGGTAAAGATGCTGATGTTCCGTTATTGGTTCTGAAAGCTTATGGAACAAATGTTAAAGTCTTGACTGATGAAGATGATGTTGGTGTGTTTTTACCCAAAGTCAAAAAAGTCAAATCATATCCTTCAACTACATCTAAACAAGACTTTTATATTGAATTACTTGGTACAGGAACAGAAAAATTAAAATTGAAATTTGCAGTTCGTACCAACAAAACCGGCGACCTACATAAACTAGGACAATTTTTTAATCTCGCAGTTAAATTTAATGGAATAGTATAATGGGACTAATCGATTTTGATAAACTGGCAAAACAATACGGAGAAACCGATGATTTCGGTTTTTCTGCGGTATCTGAAGAAGAATACAATTCAGTAATTAACAAGACTGCTGCTACTGCTGAAGATTATAAAGCAAGGCTTAATGAATTGGAAAAGATGATTGTTCCTTTCTTGACTAAACTCCATTCAACCGGAGATAAAGAATACATATATTGGCCTAACCGCAAACCTGCAATAGAAAAACAAATAGAAAAGATATTGAAATTAACTAGAGATTGATTATGAGTGCAACGGTGATTATACCTACAACGGGTTCAAGTGATTTATTACAGGCAGTAAATAGTGTATTAAATCAAACTTATCCAACAGACTGTTATGTTGTTATTGATGGTAAAGATAATGTAGTTAAGACCATAGAACTTTTGGGAGATTTGGTAGAAAATGATAGATTACATACTGCAATTCTTCCTATTAATGTTGGCGCTAATGGCTTTTACGGTCATCGTGTATATGCGGCTTTCACTCATTTGGTTAATACTGATT
>Ga0207959_1000095_pt1 | contig 24910 bp, 43 predicted proteins | sample CryBogCBH20Aug07_FD_184609 | JGI IMG/M metagenome (GOLD analysis project Ga0207959, IMG submission 184609) | Freshwater microbial communities from Crystal Bog, Wisconsin, USA - CBH20Aug07 (SPAdes) (version 2) | ecosystem: Environmental > Aquatic > Freshwater > Lake | place: Crystal Bog... | reverse complement strand
CACGTTTGAACATACTAATGGGGCAGTCGTAAAAAAGCTCCCCATTAGGAACATAAAAATTCTTGACCTCTATCAATGGACAGCCTTTTATCAAGTCTGCTTTCACCCAATAAGCATGAGATAAGTCATGAGTTAAGGCAAAAAATAGAGTCGGCAGATTATTTAGAAATAGTTTGTCTTTCCTTTGCCCTATATGAATACTACCGTGTCGATCAAAGCCTGCTTGACGAACTTCTACCTCAAGCGCACCAACTGGAACATCTGATCGAAAAGCGATTAGATCAACTCCATACTTATTAGGGTTATCCCTACAATCAAAACCCCATTTCATGTTGCACCAACTTGCTACGGCCTTACGAGCTGGCGCATCATAAACATCGTGTAAATACTGATTAAATGGTTTATAGGCTGACATATCGCCAGAAACCATAGGCAAAGATACCTACAAACACCATAGCCATTAAAAAGCCACTAAAACCATCATAGCTGCTTTCTTGGGGTATTTCTATGGCACTAGCATAGTCAGCATCTTTAAACGCCTCAGAAGCGCTCCTATACGTTTTACCCATCATTCCTAATGATCTAGTGCTCATTTCTCTTGTGCCTTTCTTAGTATTGCTCTAGCAAAACCAATATGTTCTTCCGCAACTTCTTCACTCCACCAATAATCATTAGCAATCTTTTTTATTTCCTCATCTGTTAGTGTCTTTGCTGTATAACTGACATATTCACCAGCCATGTGACTAGCGTTGCGGTCAAACGATTCGTCTGCTGGATGGGTGTAGAGTGGAATACCACGACCACTTACATTAAGGTCATAGACATCGCTATGTTCTAGGTAATCCATCCACGCTACTGGTTCATTGTTCATTCTTCCCCAGCCTCCTCACGGATTTTGGCATTTCTTACAAAGTCAGCTATAAACTCATCGTCTTTTTGCTGGCGATCCATAGACATTAAGCTTTGCACACGATTTTGCATCTTATCTACAAGATTGTCGCAAACATCACGACATAACCATAAAGTGCCGCTTTCAGGATCAGAAGATATTTTTTCTGCTATTAATTCTAAAACATTACCCAAGCAGCTAATCTGATTGGCAATAGTGTCTAATTCGTTTGCCTCATCCCATAAACTCATTTTGCATCCCTCCCTGACGTTACCCAAAGTTGTTCAGTTACTTCCCTAGCGCCCATCATTAAAAGCTCATGGGCATAAAACAATTGCGCTGTGTATTTACCCTTGATAAACCCAGTTTCTTGCCTAGTGGCTGGCCCAATATAAATGCCAGGATTGTTGTAGTGAGGCACAAACAAAACTTCGCCTACCTTGTAACATTTATAAGTTTTAGTTTCTGGTGTTGCATATTCAGTTGGCATAACCATTTAGAATCCCCATCCAAACATTGATCCTAACAACATACCTAGCAATAAAACGCCAATCCATTCAATGTATTTCATAAATCCCCCTAAGTTAAGAAAATCAGGTCAGAGTCTTTTTAGTCTGAAATCTCAACGAGCCATAGAGCTGAATAGTGTCGGTGACCTGATGTAAGTAATTTATTAAAGTTTTTTGTTCTGTATAACTAGGGGAAACCCTAATATGTATCTTTTTTACAACATAAGGGTGGGGCTGACTCCTCACGGAAGGATGCGATGGTCGGGGGAAACCAAGCCAGCCCCATGAATATTATAGACCAGACTTGAGTTGATAGAAGCGTAAAAGATGGAAAAAGCATTTAAGGCCTTTTTGTAGCTCTGCTTCTTCAATCTCACATAGCTTTACTTCATTTGTCAAACCGTTGACAAACATAATGGCGCAACGAGCGTCTGGCAAACCTAGCAATTCACGGTAGGCAGCGATCTGCATGATATGATCCTCGTATGGAACGACCTTTTCCAAGGGGACTTCTTTAGTCTTAAAATCGCAAACCACGCCAGGTATGCCTTTAACCTTATCACCTTTAGCGTGTAAATCCACTTTCCCAGCAAATCCTAGCTCATGACTAGCTGACTTCTCAGGAATCCATAAGCGATTGCCAAAAGTGGCTTTTATGGCGTTTTCTGCGTTACGGCAATAGTCAGGTACAGATTCAAGCAAAATGCCATCAAAGAACGATTCCAGCACTCCATGAATCAATGTACCTCGATCTGCCGCTTCTCTGCCTTGGGCCTTAGAATCGCTTAAAACACGACTAAGCCAAGCAGATTCTTCTTCATCCTCTAAGCGAGGTAATGTAAGTGCAGCGAGTATGGCCTGTTCTTGCATCCATCTTTGTAATCCTGGGCCTTTATTAACACTTCCCAAGATGGTTGTAACGGAGGGCAATAAACCAAGTTTTTTAGCATCTCGTAAGGTTGTGTTCCTTTGTTTGCCGTTTGCGCCAATGATTTCGTAGGCTGGATTGCCATCCTTGTCATACCAATGCCCACTTTCACTACTGCTGTCCTTTATTAGCACTTTTTCTTCCCCTTTTTGGTTTTACTTCATCCGTGTTTATATCGTATACAACTTCTATTACAGGCGCATCAGGAATGACTGTAGCCTCATATTCTGCTGGTATTTCTTGACCGCACCAATCTTGTGGCAATTTATTCACCACAATAGGATTGAGCTTACAAGCTCCCATCATATCGTTTTGATTAAATACAAAAAACTTACAAGCTTTACAAGTCATTAGATGCCTTTAGCGTAATTAATGATTGTTGTTGTATCTTGTTCAGATACGCATAAATCTGCAGCAACGTGCAGAACCGCCTTAATGACTGCTGCTAAATCTTCTGGTGAAAAGCTAATAAGTTGTTGTTCTTCATCAACTCCAACTCCATGCCACACTTTTTCTGTGTATTTAGTATCAATAATGTCTTTAATTTGGTTCTGCATAATGTTTTCCTTTAGAACGGAACGTCATCGAGATTGGTTATCTCGTCTGATCCTGCTGGTTTAAATCCTTGTGGGATTTTTTCCTTGCCAATTGAAATACTGAAAAACTTACCCTTTTTACCCTCTTTAACCCAACCCGAAAGCCAATGCTCTTTACCATTAACCATAATCGTGCCCGAATAATCAGGATGGTTATCAGTCGTTTTACGGTCATTCTTAAATAAACTCCCTGATCCCTCTTTTGGTGTATATGCCATTTCTTGTCCTTTATAAAATATCTTTGGCGATTGACTTCATTGATGGGCTAGACTTACTTTGAACTCCTGCTGCTGCATTACCATCATCATCATCAGCAGGCACAACTCCACAAAACGCAGCGAGCGAAATTCTACGCATATAGGTCACGGCACTAGCGCATCCGTGGCTGTCGGGCTTTGTTACTGGAATAGACATCTCTTGCTCAATCCATTCGCCACTTGCATGACAAAGGCGTGTTATGAGCCACATACGGCCCTCGAAGTAATTGCCAGGCATCTGTATAACACTAAGACCGTTTCGAGCCAGTAGACTGCGACAAGCATCCCAAACAGACTCCAAATCAGCATACTTAGACTTGAAGAACGGATTTGCAGAATCTTTTTTAGCATGAGTTAGTTCCCCTTGAACAATTGATAAAGATTTAGCTAAGTTGGCGATTGATTCAGATTGAGGCATTTTTACCTCCAAAGATTGTGCCAAAGTCATTGATAACATCACGCAATACTTGGTTTACTTGGCTGTTGCGTGGTTTGCCACAAGCCTGACGAATACAGTCGACTTGTTCTTGGCTAAGTTCACCGCCAAATTCCATGTCATCAAGTGCTGACTCTAAAAATTCTTCATGTTCTAACATCAGTTGGTGTAATTCACCCATTTCGTTCCCCCGAAAAATACATAGCGAAATTGCTATGATTAAATCTTAACATAACTAAAAAAGATTTGTGAAGTATTTGATTAAATTTATTTTTCTTGTTAAGATTTGTTAAATGATTCCAAATAAAGCAAATTTCACGGATGAGCAAATAATTGGCTTGCTAGGTGGCACAAAAAAAGTGTCGCTTTTATGCAACAAAACTCATTCAGCAGTAATTCAATGGCAAACTAGGGGAATACCCTACGCACAAATATGTTTTTTGGCTGCTGAAATAGAAAAGCAAAGTAACGGACTAGTTACAAGAAAAGACCTATTTCCTAAATCCTGGCATTTAGTTTGGCCTGAGTTGCAGAATTAAATTTGTTGATTTATACTTTAAATGCAGATTCGACTCCTGCATAGTAAAATACAGTCTAGACCCTTTAGGGTTGCTTTGAGCGTTTACCAAAAGCTGACTGTCTTTTGTTAAGCGAGTCGACTTAGAGCAACCTTAAGGGGTTTTTCTATTTCTGCCGCCCAAAACTCCAGGGTGTTGAAAAAGGAGGGGATGGGCTAGAGGCCTTGGAATAAGTAGCCAAGGAGCGAGGGTCGACACCTGCGATAGCCGTTAAGAACTGGGTTGCGCCAGCTTAAGTAGAGTCGTTACTCGATACATCTCGCAACAGGATCGTCAGCAATGACGTTGGTCGTTCTATGGAGAATTTGAATGTTTGATGAATTTTGGATGTTATACCCTAGGAAAGTAGCAAAAGCATCTGCAAGAAAAGTATGGAAAAAACTAACAGAAACGCAACAATTAGAAGCTGCTAAAGCAATTGCAAACCATTGTCAATATTGGAAAGCAAAAGAAACTGGATTAGAATTTATACCTCATGCAGCTACTTGGCTTAATCAGGAACGCTGGGAAGATGAATTGGTCATAGAACCCAAGAAAGAAAAGATTGATAAAAGATGGATGTTTAGCAATGATGGAATTGTTGCCAAAGCAAAAGAGCTTGGTATCTTGGGTAATGGTTACGACACATACGAAACTCTTAAAAAGAAATGTATGAGCAAGCTAAACATGAGTGTGGAGTAAGACAATTGTGCAAATGGCGGCACGAATGGGGATTGCAAAAGTTTAGGTTGTATATAAGTAAATACGAATTAGACGAAAAATTATTGCAAGATTTTTATACAGCTTGGAAAGCTGGAAACAAAGGGGAAAAAGGATGCTTGAAAGGATTATTGTCGCAGCAACAGGGATTGGATATTTAATTGTTGGTTTAACTCAATTTATTAAAGGTTCACCAAGCAATACTTTTATTTGGCTTGGCTATGCTGCTGCACAAATTGGCCTTTGGATGAACTTAAAATGATTGCCGTTTTATTTGCAAGGCAAGACAGCCGTTATAAAGATTTGCAAGGTTATGATGTTTATGACATTGACCGTGATGCTAGAAATTACAATGGTTCAGAACCTGTAATTGCACATCCACCTTGCAGGGCTTGGGGGCGTTTAAGTCACATGGCTAATCCACGCCCAGATGAAAAAGATTTAGCTTGGTTTGCTTTGGATAAAGTTCGTAAAAATGGTGGTGTTTTAGAACATCCTAAAGGCAGTCGTTTATGGAAAGAAGCGCCATTACCTATGCCTGGTGAATTTCCAGATGAACATGGTGGCTTTACTATTCTTATTGACCAATATCATTTTGGTCATGTAGCTAGAAAATGGACACACCTTTACATTGTTGGAATTACACCAGACCAATTACCTAAAATACCTATTAGGGGGGGGGCAGCCGTGGAAAACTATTTGCGGAATTACAGGCCAGCCTGGGCGCAGATGCACTCAATACGAAAGGGAATATAGCCCTGATGGGCTTATAGAATTTATGACTAAAATTTGCGAGATGATTAAATGAAAGAATACGACCCTAATGATGCGATTGAATTTATCTATCAAAAAGCTCCTGAGTATGCGAAGGCCAAGGGTCAATTGGCGGAACTCGAAGCCTTTAAGCATTCTTTGCGCTCAATCAAGATGGCGCAAGCGGATGGGGCATCCATTGCCGCTAAAGAAATGGAAGCATATCGTAGCCGTGAATATCAAGAACATTGCAAAGCTATAGGAATAGCTACAGAGCAAGCAGAAACATTAAAATGGCAATTAGAAGCAGCCAAAATGCGTTGGGAAACCTGGCGCACAGAACAAGCTAACAACAGACAAATAGAAAGAGTTACTAGATGAACGATTACGCAGACCACATACTTAAACTTAACAGACTTACTAAATCGTTCTTACATTCCATTCTTAAAAATCGTAATACTGAAGCCTATTTGATTGCTTGTGAAATAACAGAAACAGCACAAGAGTTAGAAACATGGGCTAGTAAAAATAGTGTCCACTAAAAGTGAAAAGATCGCATTTAATAAGATTGCAGAACTCGGATGTATTCTTTGTTCCGAAATCCTTGGGTTTGAAGGCACACCGGCAGAACTCCATCACCTGCGCAGGTTTGGAGGTAAACGGTCTGCATCCCCTGTCTTGCCATTATGCCCAGAACACCATAGGGGAAATACTGGGGTTCATGGATTGGGCCACAAAGGTTTTGCTAATAAATGGGGCATTACCGAGGAGGAGTTGTTGGAACGAGTCAATCAAAAACTTGGAAAAGGAAATGGCGAATGACGACATTCACTACGGCAGACCGCCTAGAAGCTGAAGCTAAAGCTCTAAAGGATCAAAGCCTAATTCAGACGAAATACGGTGCGCTCTATTACGAAATTCCTTATCGTGGTGAGTCCATTTGTTTGTCTTGTGGCGTGATATATGGATACATTCATGGCACAAAACACGAATCACCGTGTCTAAATGCCCACAACGAGCTGCCGAAATAGTAACTGTATGTTCGTAATCTTCACCAGTATCGTATAAATAACTGCCCATAACTGCTGGATCTTTATCTACGATAAATTGTATTTCTTCTGGCAAAGGCATATTCCAGCGATCAAATGGCTTCATGCAATAGATTGCACTATACAAATTGCGAACAATAGCTGGTGTTAGTTTCATGCCATCATGCCTTCATACTGCATGAATTTTGCCACGAAATTCAATTTCATCCTCGCCCCAAACCCTGAATGTTTCAGGCTGCAATAATTTAGATCGCTCAAAAGTTAACATTACAAAGCCACTATTCCAATCTTTTGGCGTATCTTCTGTGTAATTGAACTGTGGGCCATTAGGATCAGCAAGAGTGCCTGTTTGAACACCATAGCGAGTACCGTTGTAATCGTTGTATGGAATACTAGACAAAACATGAGTATGGCCTGTAACCATGCTTACGCCTGAATTAACGGCATTGTTTCTGCCGCCTGTCCAACCACCTTTCCAACGATGCTTGATTGCTACATCTTCATTGATCCATACAGACCAGCAAGGTTGCCAACGTGGGAAGTATTCTTTTAATGATGTGCCAGGCACACCCTCAAATGCTGGCAAAAAGTTAACCACATTGCTAGTAAAGCGCATATCGTGATTACCCAAAGGCCAAAACATCTTAGTGCCTTTAGCTACATTTTCTATTTCACCTAAGTAATGCTGACAGGCTTCAAGTTCTTCTTTAACTGAAGGTAATTTATCAAAGTCCATACGAGGATGGCGGCTAATGCCAGCACCATCAAAGGCATCCCCATTACAAATAATAGCAGTCGGCTTATATTCCTTAATAGCCTCCAACAATGCTTTATAAGCAGTAGTGGTAATGTCAGGCCAAAAATGAGCATCACTAAAAACAATAACCCTACCTTTTTCAAGATCAAACCCCCTCCTTGTATGCCCCTCTGTTTGATTAATCTTCTTAGTAACGTCAATTCGTTGATCGTTAAATGTCGGCAACTCTATGCCTAATCTTGTTTCTATTGATCTTCTACGGTTATATACTGATCTGACATCATTTTTATGAATTTCTGCAAATTTCTGTGGGCTTCCTATTTTCTTCCATTCGGCAACCCATTCTTCATCTGATAAGTGATAACCAGCCATGTAAGCCTCTTTTAATGTAAAGTAAGCATATCTTAACTAAGTATTATAAATAATCAATGACTTATGCGAAAAGAGTTGACTCTAATCATGCGCTTATTGTTAAAACGCTGCGTGATCTTGGTTGTTCTGTGTTTGATACGTCTAGGGTTGCTGGAGGTTTCCCCGACTTGGTTGTTGGTAAGAATCAAAAGACTGCTCTAGTTGAAATAAAGCGAGATGCTAAAGCGTCATTTACTGCTGCCCAACAAGCATTTATTTTGAACTGGAGAGGCTCAATAGTATGTCGAATACACGATATAGAGGGTGCAATAAATCTAGTAAAAACACTTGAAAAGTCGTAAAATAGTATTATTATTCGTAGTGTATTAACCCCATCTTAAAGGAAAAATCATGGGCAAAATGGATTCAATGAAGGGTGCTAAAGGCGCAACTGGTGAGAAATTACCTAAAGGCGCTACTTCTTCTGATATGTCTGGCGAGCGCAAACAAAAGCTAGTTGGTGGTGTTGCTATGGGCAAAATGGATGCAATGGGTTCACGCCCACTATCCCACGCTGGTAACTTTGAAGGCAAGTTAGGCGAATTGAACGATGGCAATATGGGTGAGCGTGAAGTTTATTCACATGTCCGTACTGCACACGCACAAGACGGCTGCTAATAAAACTACAGCCCATAGTCCTCGGTAAAGGGCTACAGGCTGTATAACCACAACAATAGGGTAATATTGAGATGGCTGATGAAATTGTAACTTTTAAACCTCTGGGGGACAAGATAATAGTCCGCCCAGATGTTCGTGTTTTAAGTTCTGTAATTCTTGTTAACAATAAAGAAGCAGAGAATATGGGAACAGTAGTCGCAGTAGGGCCTGGCAAAAAATTGTCATCCGAAAAGCGGGAAGCAATGCCAATAGAAGTAGGCGCAAGAATCCGTTTTGGCACTATGAATGACGATCCCAAAGAAGAATATTTAAAATTTACGCCTGTAGTTCACAATGGTGAGCGTTGTTTACTCATGAGCTGGAAAGATGTCGTTTTTGTGGAAGAAGAATGAATTTTTACGTATATAAACACATTCGGCAAGACAATAACTTGCCTTTTTACATTGGCAAAGGCAAAAATAAACGTGCATTTGATGGAAAATCACAAAGAAATAATTTCTGGGCGAATTTAGTTAAAAAATGTGGTGGCTTTAAAGTTGAATTTATTGCTCAAAATTTAGATGAAGAATTGGCTTTTTTGTGCGAAATAGAAGCCATTGATATTTATCGCAAACGTGGCTATAAATTAGTAAATTTAACTGATGGCGGAGAAGGTGGCTCTGGTAGAACCTATGTAATGCTAGAGGAAACAAAGAAAAAGTTATCGCAAAAAGCAATTGGAAGGACAGGAACCTTTAAATCAGAACATTTTACCGATGAAATGAGGTTAAAAATTGCGGAATCAAACAAACGAAGAAAAGGGATTCCAACTGGAAAAACAGCTTTTCAAGGTAAACACCACACAGAAGAACATAAAGAATATATGCGCCAAAAAATGAAAGGTCGTGTATTCTCTGAAGAAACACGCAAAAAAATGAGCGATGCTCAAAAACGAAGGTTTGCTAAATAATGGGGAATAATATGATTAAATGGATTAAACGCTTATTTCAAAAGAAAAGTTCTTTAAAAATAATGTTGGAAACTTGGCCTTTCCCAGCGCCCAAAGAAGTTGAGTTTCCAAAACCTGTTGTAAAAAAACCACAACTCAAGAAAGCAACCACCCGAAAGGAAAAAACAATGCCACTCAAGAAATCCACAAGCGCCAAAGCGTTTAAAGAAAACATTAAGACTGAAGTAAAAGCTGGTAAGCCAGTAAAGCAAGCTGTTGCCATTGCATATTCAGAAAAGCGTGAAGCAGCTAAGAAAGGTAAAAAGAAATGATTAACTTATATTTAGAAATCGCTGAAGTAGAAGCAGCGTTAAAGCACATTAGTCAGCAAGCTTATGCAGATGTAGCAGGATTGATTGCAAAGATTCATGGACAAGCAGCACCTCAAGTAGCACAGATCCAAGCATCTAATCCTCCTACAGAACAGAAAGAAGAAGCTCCTAAAGAGCCTGATATTTCTTTATCATAAGTGTTGTAAAAAAACAACAAAATCAAGAACATGACAACTGAGTTAGCAAAAAACGAAAAGATTGCTGAAAGCATGAAGGGAAACCAAAATGCTGCCAAAGGCAAACTGTTTTATGGTCAGTTGCGTAAGGCTCTTGTGCAAGACGATGCGTTAAAGCTTAGAGCTATTGCTGAGAAGCTGGTAGATGCAGCTATTGAGGGTGAGCCTTGGGCTGTTAAGGAAATAATGGACAGAGTTGATGGCAAGGCAGTCCAAGCTAATACATTTGAAGATGCTGATGGCAATTCCATCATTAATGCTATTGAAGTCAGGTTTGTAAAGCCAAGTGAAACTTGATATTGTCGCTGGAAGTCAAAATGATGAGTTCTATACGCCTGGTTATGCTATAGAACCTTTATTTCAATACATAAGACCTAATAGCACCATTTGGTGTCCTTTTGACACAGATCAAAGTTTGTTTGTTAAATTGTTTAAAAATGTGGGTCATAAAGTGATTAATACGCATTTAATCAATGGCAACAACTTCTTTGATATTGTGCCCCCAGAATGTGACTACATTATTAGTAATCCACCTTATTCATTGAAATATGAAGTGTTTGCCAAGTTATTTGAGATAGAAAAGCCATTTGCTATGCTTGTAGGGGTAGTAGGCTTATTTGAAAGTCAAAAGCGCTTTAATCTATTTAAAGACAATAACTTTGAGGTTATGTATTTCAATAAGCGAATCAGTTATTTTAAAAGCTATGAAGATCAAAAACCCTCATTAAATCCACCATTTTCTTCTGTTTATATAGCAAAGGGGTTGTTTCCAAAGCAAATTAATTTTGAAACAATTAATAAATGAGTGAAATCACGTCTGATCTTAGGGAAGCGTTATCTGCCGTTGAATTCCCACATAAGCTTGCATTTCTGTTTGAGCCAATGCGCTATAAGGTGCTTTATGGTGGTCGTGGAGGCGCTAAATCTTGGGGTGTCGCTAGGGCATTACTTGTGCTTGGCGTTAAAAAACCTACTAGGGTGCTCTGCGCTCGTGAGTTCCAAAACTCAATAGGCCAATCCGTTCATAAACTATTAGCAGATCAAATCGTAGAATTAAAGTTAGAAAGTTTTTATGAAGTTACTCAAACATCCATCCGAGGGAAGAATGGAACGGAGTTTGCGTTCGTTGGGCTTAAGAACAATACGGCAAACATCAAATCATACGAAGGGGTCGACATTTGTTGGACAGAGGAAAGCGCCTCAATCAGCCGTAATTCATGGAACATTCTCATACCTACGATCCGAAAAGAAGGTTCTGAAATTTGGGTCACATTTAACCCAGAACTTGAAAGCGATGAAACGTATCAGAGGTTTGTGGTTAATCCGCCTCAAAACTGCAAGACTGTCAAAGTTAATTGGCAGGACAATCCCTGGTTCCCTGATACGCTCAAATTAGAGAAAGATGCCTTATTTAGTAGGGATAGGGATGCTTACAACACAGTTTGGGAAGGCCTTTGCAGACAGACTGTAGATGGTGCTATATTCGCTAAAGAAATGAATTTAGCAGAACTAGATGGAAGAATAACCAATGTACCCTACGATCCAATTAAGCCTGTTCACGCTGTATTTGATTTGGGCTGGGCAGATGCTACTGCTATTTGGTTTGTTCAGTTTATTGGCATGGAAACAAGACTAATACGGTATTACGAGAACACCCAGCAGACAATAGCCCACTATCTTGCTAAAATACAAGAATATGGATACGTTATCGACACTCTTTGGCTGCCTCATGATGCAGGGAATAAAACATTATCTTCTAATGGCAGAAGTATCGAAGAAATTGTTAGAGCTGCGGGATATAACACTAGAGTCATTGAACGTACGCCAATAGTAGATTCAATCAACGCTGCCAGAATGATCTTTAATAAGTGCTGGTTTGATCGCAATAACTGTTACGATGGCTTGCAATGCTTGCGTCATTATCGTTATGACGTTGATCCTGACACTAAGCAATTTAGCCAAAAGCCATTGCATGACAATTATTCTCACGGTGCAGATGCTTTCCGATACATTGGTTTGATGGTTAACGAGCCAAGAAAAGCGCCAAAACAGAAAGCCAATTACCAACTGCCAGCAAGCTGGATGGGCTAAAATGCGTTGTATAAATGCTACACTTGGCATAAAATCAGCCAATCTATAAGGAATTTCTATGGCATACGATAGCGTTGCAGACTCACAATCCGATGGAAGAATCCAAGAAGCTAAAGATTTTTTAAGACTTTGTAACGATTCAGACAGCAATAATCGTGCTGAAGCCTTAGATGATGTGAGATTTGCAGCAGGCGATCAATGGCCTGTAGATGTGCAAAATAGCCGTGTTTTAGAAGCACGGCCTTGCTTAACCATCAATAAAGTTGATGCGTATATTCGTCAAATCTGTAATCAGCAACGTCAACAGCGCCCACGCATTAAAGTGCATGGCATGAATAATGAAGCTGATGAGAAGGTTGCAGAGATCATTACAGGCATTACAAGACATATTGAAAACCAATCAGATGCTGACCAGGCTTACGATCACGCATTTGAATACGCAGTCAAAATGGGCTGGGGTTACTGGCGCATTACTACAGACTATGTAAGGGATGACAGCTTTGATCAAGAAATCTATATTAAACGTATTGAAAACCCTTTTACCGTTTATTTTGATCCTAATAGCGTTGAACCAGATGGATCAGATGCCGAGAGAGTGCTCATTACAACGGTTATTTCTAAAGACGTATTTAGGAAAATGTACCCCGATGCAGAGTATGACCAAGGGTTTTCCAGCAGAGGAACAGGCGATACGGAAAGCGAATGGGTCACTAAGGAAGATATACGCATAGCTGAGTATTTCTATACAGAACGCTACAAAGATATGCTTTTAGAGCTATCTGATGGCACTACAGGCTATTCCACAGAGATTCCTAAGAAAGATGTATTAGAAGCTGCAGGCATTACTGTTATCTCTAAACGTGATGTTTGGCGCAAAAAGATTAAGTATTGCAAGCTAACTGCTATGCAAATCCTTGAAGAAGGCGAATGGGCTGGTAAATTCATCCCTATCGTGCCTACTTATGGTCAAGAAGTACGAGTTGACGATAAGCACAAGAAATTTGGCCTTGTACGCATGGCTAAAGATCCACAGCGTATGTATAACTACTGGTCTACAGCATTGACTGAAACTGTAGCATTAGCTCCTAAAGCTAAGTGGTTGCTTGCAGAAGGTCAAGATGAAGGGCATGAGAACGAATGGGCAATGGCTAATATTAAAGCTATGCCTGTATTGCGTTACAAGCAAACTGACTCAGAAGGTAGACCAGCACCAGCGCCTACAAGATTGCAGCCAGAGCCACCTCCAGCAGGCGTAATGTCAGCATTACAAGGCATGAATCAAGACTTACAAGCAGTTGTAGGTATCTTTGATCCTAGCCAACTGCCACAAGGCATGATGTCAGGCAAAGCCTTACAAGGTCAGCAACAACAAACTGACATGACTAACTTTCATTACTATGACAACTTAACTCGTAGTATTCGTCATACAGGGCGCATTATTCTTGATTTAATCCCTAAGATTTATGACCGTGAACGTGTCATGAGAATTATTGGCGATGATGGCAAACCTGAAATGATTACCATTAATCAGCAAGGTCAAGACGAAGAAGGCGTATCTAAAGTCCTTAATGACGTTACTGTAGGCGAATATGACGTTGTAATGGATACAGGCCCTGGCTATAACTCTAAGCGTCAAGAAGCAGCAGATTCTATGGCTACTATCTTGGCTGCCGATCCTGCATTGATGCAACAGATTGGTGACTTGTGGTTTAGAAACCAAGACTTCCCTGGCGCTGATGTTATTGCTGATCGCCTTGCTGCACTTAATCCTATGGCGCAGATTGACGAAAAATCACCTGTGCCACCACAAGTTCAAATGCAACTGGCTAATGCTCAGAAACAAATCCAGCAACTCCAGCAACAAATCCAAGCTGAAGAAATGGATAAGAAATACCGTGCAACAGTTCAGCAACAGGTACAAGAAGCTGAAACAGAGCGTGAGAAGATGCGCCTGCAAGTTAAACGTGAAGATACGCAAATGCGTACGGATACGACTGCTCACGATACGATTATTAAGACTGAAACTCAGAAAGAAATTGAGCAGATGAAGGCTCAATTAGCTTTAGTTTTAGCGCATTTAAACAAAACAGAGTTTAAAGCCGCTAATGCAGAGGTTGTAGAACGAGCAATTTAGTGTTGTAAAAATGCAACAGTAATGATATAAACGAATTTGTATGACCTACCAATGGGTTCATTGGGTTAATTCTTGAGGAATACTCATGTCAGAAGAAGTTGTAAGAACAGCATCAAACGTAATCACATCCGATAATTTAGCTGATTTCCATGCTGAAAAACTTGGTTTAGCTAGTCAAGAAGCCCCATCTGAGGCTGAAGTTGTCGAGGAAACTCCAACGTCAGAGCCAGAAATTGAGGCGCAGGCTGAGAGTGAACCTGAAGCAGAAGAAGAAGCGAAAGCAACAGAAGATCGCAAATCTAATCCCAAGATTGAAAGACGTTTTTCTGAATTAACCAAACGAGCTAAACAAGCTGAAGCTCAAAAGGCTGAATTAGAAGCACGTTTACAAGAGCTTGAAGCTAAAAATGCACCTCAACAGCAGTATCAAGAGCCTGACTTATTGGGTGAAAAACCCCAAGCAAGTCAGTTTCAAGATGCTTTTGAATATGCAGAAGCACTAGCTGAATGGAGCGCAGAAAAGGCTTTAGTAGAGCGAGATAAGCAAGAAGCAGAACGCAGGGCAAACGAAGAACGTGCAAAACTTAATCAAGCATGGACTGAGCGTGTCAATAAAGCTAAAGCTGAAATGCCTGATTTTGAAGAAATGGTAGCTTCTAGCACCGTAGTAGTTAACGATGCTGTAAGGGATGCTATTTTAGAGTCTGATGTAGGCCCTCAAATCCTATATCACTTAGCTTCAGAAGATGAAATCGCACAAAAGATCGCAGCAATGCCCCCGATCAAAGCTCTTAGAGAAATTGGTAAGTTAGAAGCGAGGTTCGAGGCGAAGGATGCGCCAAAAGTAGAACCCAAGCAGGAAGTTGTTGCTAGAAGTAAAGCACCAGCGCCTATTAAGCCTCTTACAGCAGGCAAAGGTACAGCAGATGTTCTCATTGATGGCAATGGAGCATTTCACGGTACTTATGCACAATGGAAAGCTGCAAGACAAGCGAAACGTATACGCTGATAACCCATTTAAATATATAAAGGAAAGATCATGGCCAATAATTTATTGACTATATCGAAAATCACCAATGAGGCATTGATGGTTCTCGAAAACGAATTAACATTCACATCTGAAGTAGACCGCAACTATGACGATCAGTTCGCTGTGGTTGGAGGAAAAATTGGAAATACCGTAAACGTAAGAAAACCAGGCCGCTTTATTGGTACAACAGGCCCAGCTTTGAACGTAGAAGATTTCAATGAAACTTCAGTTCCTGTAACATTAAGCACTCAGTTCCACGTGGATACTCAATTTACCACCCAAGACCTGGCTTTATCTCTCGATATGTTCTCTGATCGTGTCCTGAAGCCTGCTGTTGCGGCTATTGCGAACAAAATTGATCGTGATGGTACATTGCAAGCTGCTAACAACACAGCGAATATCGTTGGTGTTGCTGGTACTCCACCAACAGGTTTGATTACTTACCTGACTGCTGCTGCTTACCTTGATTCTGAAGGTGCACCACGTGATGGCCGTCGTTCTTGCATCGTTGAGCCATTCACATCTGCAACTATCGTTGACAGTTTGAAAGGTTTGTTCGTTCCACAAGAAGCAATTGGCGAACAATATCGTAAAGGCTTGATGGGTCGTGACTCAGCAGGTATGAACTGGAAAATGGATCAAAATATCCTTTCTCACACATTTGGTTCTTTTGCTGGCTCTGCTACTGTTGCTACTACAACTGCAACTGGTTTCTTGACATCAGGTTGGGCTTCTTCAAGCACAATTACTTTGACATTGACTTCTGGCGTTTCATTGAACCAAGGCGATACATTCACAATCGCTGGCGTTTATGCAGTTAACCCACAAAATCGTCAAGCTTATGGTTCAAACAAGCTGCGTAACTTTGTTGTTAACTCTGCTGTTTCAGGTTCAGGTGGTACTATTTCTGTAAACGTAAGCCCTGCAGTTATTACTGCTGGTCAGTTCCAGAACGTATCTATCCCTACAACTAATGCAACTGCTGCTGTTACTTTCTTTAACCAGTCTGGTACAGTTTCCCCACAAAACATCATCATGCACCGCAATGCGTTTACTCTCGCAGTAGCCGACCTTGAGTTGCCAGAGGGTGTTCACTTTGCAGGTCGTGCAAGCGACAAGGAAATTGGATTGTCCATGCGTGTTGTAAGGCAGTACACCATCAATAACGATTCAATCCCGACTCGTTTAGATGTTCTGTATGGCTGGGCTAACTTGTATCCTGAACTTGCTTGCCGTGTTGCAGCTTAATTTAACGGATAACGAAAGGAAACTATATGTCTAATCCAGGCCCAGCAGTAAGTAATTCAACCCACCCATCGCAACTAAGCAGCCAACAAGCTCTGCGTGTTTTAGCAGTTCAAAAAGGTGTTAGCGTAGCAACTTTGGGTGATACACCTATCCAAATCAACAATAGCGCACTTTATTTGCCTACTACCGTTGTTATTGCTAACGCAAACAACAATGGTGCAACGCAATCTGTAGCTTCTGTTGCTTTGGGTGTTTACACAGCACCTTTGGGCGCAAGTGGCACAGGCACAGCAGTTTTGACTACAGCAGCATTGACAGGTCAAACTACTCCTAGCTATGTGACTGTATCTGCATCTACTGATACCAACGCTGCATTATCAGCACAGACTCTGTATGTAAATCAGACAACTGCGACTGCTACTGCAACTGTTGACATCTATATTTATGGATACGATCTCAGCCCAGGCTTCTTTTAAGCCTATGTAGTAAATTGAAGAAAGACATCCCTAAAAAGGTGTCTTTTTTCTTTTAAAATCTCGTATAATCGTTGTAGAATTACAACATACCCCTTTGCAAAGGAAAATCATGTCACAACAAACTACTTGCGCACGTGGAAATATTCTTTATAACTTCCTCGTCTACCCATCTTTAACCCCTGCTGCTGTTACAGGTACACAAGCAACTCAAACTTTTAGCATCCCAGGTCTAGCAATTAATGATTCTGTAAGCATTTCATTGCTTGGCGCACAAACTACTGGTGTTGGCATCGCTAATGCTTGGGTTTCTGCTGCTAATGTACTTAGCGTTCAATTTACAAACTCTACAGGTTCTTCAGCTACTCCTGCTGCTGGCACTTATATTATTGCTTGTGACCGTTTAGAAGGCACAGTTTTGCCTGCAAACGCTGCTTAAGGACTAAAAAATGGCTAACGTATCAGCTTATCGCTTTGTTGGCCCGACAACGGCCATCGCAGTAACCACAACTAGCTCAACTTCTGTAACTATTACCCCTAATGGCAACGATCAACCGAACTTTTGTGGCTTTTTAAACGTAGGTACAACACCTATTGCTATTACTATTGCTTCAGCCGTTGCAGGAACAACTACTACAGCTCCTGCTGCAGTTCTTCCTACTGCAGGAAATAGCTCACAAAGCTTTGTTTTAGGCGTATCAATGTCACAGCCTACTGTGCTTGCTGTACCGCCTAGCTTTGCAATTACAGCCGTTGGAACAGCTAATACGCTTTATGTAATGCCAATGGTCGATCAGAACTAAGGAAAAATCATGGCAAATCCAGGTGTAGCAAGTAGTTCAGTAACTAATTTATTGCCAGTTCAAGCTGAATATGATGCTAATGGCAATTGTTTAGGCTTATATGGTCAAGGCGGCAATCCGATTGCTTGTCCAATTAATGCCACTTCTTTCTCTATTGGCGGTGATTTAGTTGCATCTAATGTATTGCCAACAGTTACAGGATTTGGCACAAGCCCAACAGTTACGGCACAAAATAACCATGCTTTTGCGGTAAAAGTGGGTACTGGTGGTGCAAGTTCTGGCACTATTAACTTTCCTGCCGCAACTAACGGATGGATTGTTTATGCTGCCGATGTAACAAGCGGATCATCTTTATTCTTGCAACAAACAGGAAGCACTACAACTTCTGCAACATTGACCAGTTATGGCATTACAACTGGTACAGCTTCACCAATGTCCGCTGGAGATGTTATTTTAATTACCGCATTTGCCTATTAAGGGTAAATTATGGCTATAGGGCCAGCATTAACGCAGGATCAAAACTTACTGCCTGTACAGGCTTATTTTGACTTACAAGGGAACTTTCAAACCTTTATAGGCCAGAATAAGCCTTTTTATGCTTCTATTAATCCTGTTCAATCAGGGTTAACCATTACCAATAGTACCGTTGATAGCACAGTTATTGGCGGCACAAGCCCAGCAGCAGCAACATTTACAAGCTTAACAACGACTACAGGAACGATTAGCTCTGCTCCTGTTAACGGATTAGACATTACCAACAAATCGTATGTTGATAACTTTGTTCAAGGTCTAAACGCCAAAGCTGCTGTAATAGCGGCTACAACAGGCAATATCACGCTTTCAGGGCTTCAAACGATTGATGGGTACACAACCCTAGCTGGTGATCGAATCCTCGTTAAAAACCAGTCTTTAAGCCAAAATAACGGTATTTACATAGCATCTGCAAGCGCATGGACTAGATCGCCTGACATGGACACATGGGCAGAAGTTCCATCTGCTTATATGTTTGTTGAAGAAGGCACAACTCAACAAGATACATCTTGGGTTTGTACTAGCGATCCAGGCGGCACTTTAGGCGTTACCCCAATCACTTTTGTTCAATTTGGTTCTGCTGGATCATATACCGCAGGCCCAGGGTTAACCCTAGCAGGAAACCAATTTAGCATTACCAATACAGGCGTTTCTGCATCTACTTATGGTTCTGCAAGCGCAGTTCCTGTAATCGCTGTAAATGCACAAGGCCAAATAACTAGCGCTACTAATACATCTATTGCTATTGCCAATACCCAAGTAAGTGGTCTTGGCACAATGTCTACGCAAAATGCTAATAGCGTAGCAATAACAGGGGGATCAATTAATGGTACGACTATTGGAGCTTCTGCTGCTTCTACTATTTCTGGCACTACTATTACTGCCACAACACAATTTAGTGGTGCTGGTACTGGCTTAACAGGCACGGCAAGTGGTTTATCTATTGGTGGAAATGCTGCAACTGCAACATCAGCTACAAGCGCAGGATCTGTAACCAATAGTCTTACATTTAATAATGGTGGCGCTGGCGCAGCATCTGGGTCAACTTTCAATGGTGCGTCTGCGTTAACTGTTTCATACAACACTTTAGGCGCTCCTAGCACAACAGGAACAGGCGCAAGTGGCACATGGGGTATTGGCATTACAGGAAATGCTGGAACGGTCACAAACGGTGTATATACAACTGGTAGCTATTCAAATCCTAGCTGGATTACTTCAATTTCAGGATCTATCGTAAGTGGCGCAGTAACTAGCGCTACAACAGCTACTAATCTGTCAGGCGGTACTGCTGGCGCTATTGCGTATCAATCAGGATCAGGCGCTACAACATTTCTCAGTTTAGGTACTACAAACTATGTTTTAACTGCTGGCGCATCTGCACCGCAATATGTAGCCCAAAGTACATTATCTGTAGGTTCAGCAACCACAGCAACAACAGCTACTAATTTGGCTGGTGGTGGTGCTGGATATGTGCCTTATCAATCTGCAAGTGGCACAACTGCTTTTGTATCAAGCGGCACAACAGGGCAAGTTCTCACCAGTAATGGGACTAGCGCACCAACTTGGACAACTCCTGCAGGAAGTGTATCGCTAAGTGACGATACTACTACTAATGCAACTCGTTATCCTTTATTCTCTAATGCCACTTCTGGTTCAGTTACGACTGAATATACAAGCTCGACTAAATACCAATACAACCCAAGTACAGGAACGCTTACAGCATCTGTATTTAGCGGTGCTGGCACAGGGCTTACAGGCACGGCTTCTAGCTTGTCAATTGGTGGTAACGCTGCAACAGCGACTTCAGCCACTTCTGCGACTACAGCTACAACAGCAACAAACCTGGCTGGCGGTGCTAACGGTTCTGTTCCTTATCAAACTGGATCAGGAGCAACCACTTTCCTTGCTGCTGGTTCTAACGGTTATGTTTTAACCCTTGCTGGTGGTGTACCAACTTGGGCTGCTGCTGCTGGCGGTTTAACGATTTCTGACGATACAACAACCAATGCGACTCGTTACCCATTGTTTTCAAGCGCTACAAGTGGATCAGTTAGCACAGAATACACAAGCTCCACAAAATACACTTATAACCCATCAACAGGAGCTTTATCTGCCCCTGAAATTGTGGCTTCAAATGGTTTAATAATTAACTCTACAACAGTATCTTCAAGTTATACTATTGCATCAGGCAGTAACGCATTTAGCGTTGGCCCTATTACAACTAATTCTGGCATTACTGTGACAGTTTCATCAGGTCAAAGATGGGTGGTAATTTAATATGTCCACAATAAGAACAGGCACTACTACAACCACAGCAATTAGCGTTACTGGTGATACAACTGGTAACCTAATTCTGACTGCTGATACAGGGTTAATTAACGCTTCAAGCACTACTGGTGGTTTGGTAGTTCCAACAGGAACAACAGCGCAACGCCCTGCAAGCCCAGCCGCAGGAACGGTTAGATATAACACAGATACTTTGCAAACAGAAATTTATTCAGGAATTTCTTGGTCTACCATAACTGCACAAACTTATACAATTAATTATTTAGTTGTTGCAGGAGGAGGTGGTGGCGCATCTGTAGGCTCATCAGGAAATAATGGTGCTGGTGGCGGTGGTGCAGGAGGATTATTAACATCATCAACAACAGTATCAGGTGGAAATGCATATACAGTAACTATTGGTGCTGGTGGCAACGGTGGAGCTGGCACAGGAACAAACGGCAGTACAGGTTCTAATTCTGTTTTAAATGGCATTGCAACTGCTATTGGCGGTGGTTATGGCGGTCAAGCTGGAAATGGTGGCTCTGGCGGTTCAGGTGGTGGAGCAGGCCCAAGTGGAACAACTACATCTGGTGGTTCTGCAACTAGCGGTCAAGGTTATGCAGGAGGTAACGCAACTGGTCTTAGCCCAAATTATGGTGGAGCAGGAGGCGGTGGTGCTGGAGCAGCTGGTTCTAATGGAACAACTACAAATGGCGGTAACGGAGGTGTAGGAGTTTCTTCATCTTTATCTGGTGGCGCAACATATTACGCTGGCGGCGGTGGAGGTGGAACTTATAACGCAAGCACAGTTGGAACAGGCGGCTCTGGTGGTGGCGGCAATGCTGGTGCATCAGGAGGTGGAAATGCAACATCAGGTGGCGCAAATACTGGTGGCGGCGGAGGAGGCGCATCTGAAGCTGGTGGCGGAGCAATAACGCCATATTCAGGAGGAAATGGAGGCTCTGGAATAGTGATTATTTCTTATTCTGGTTCTCAAAAAGGAACAGGCGGCACAGTAACTTCTGTAGGTGGAAATACTATCCATACATTTACTACATCTGGGACATACACAGCATGACATCTATTATTAAAGCTGATAACGGTTCAACATCTGGCGTTTCAGGAATAGTTCAAACTGCGGACAATTCTGGAGTTTTAGCTTTTCAAACAGGTGCTGGAACAACTGCATTAACTCTTGATGCAACACAAAATGCAACATTTGTAGGATGGGTAAAAATGCCTATTTACACAGTAGCAACTTTGCCTACTGCTGGAACTGCTGGTAGAAGGGCTTTTGTTAATAATGCTTTGACTCCTGTTGCATTGTCAGCAGTAGTTGGAGGTGGTGCTTTAACTGTGCCTGTTTTTGATAATGGCACAAATTGGATAGTAGGATAAAGGAGATTTACATGGGACATTTTGCAAAAGTAGTAGATGGTAAAGTAACGCAAGTAATCGTTGCTGAACCTGAATTTTTTACAACATTCGTTGATTCAAGCCCTGGCGCATGGATTCAAACTAGTTATAACACTCGTGGCGGAAAACATTACGACCCAACTACAGGTCAAGAATCCGCAGATCAAACCAAAGCTCTTCGTGGCAACTATGCTGGTATAGGTTATACATACGATCAAACGCATGATGTGTTTTATGCGCCACAACCTTTTCCATCTTGGGTTATTTCAGCTCCGTTATGGACATGGGAAGCCCCTGTAGCTATGCCTACAGATGGCAAACCCTACAAATGGGATGAAGCAACTAAATCTTGGACTGAAATAGTTTAAGGATAAAAAATGTCAGTAATCATTAGCGGCTCTACTGGAATAGCAGCAACATCTGCTACGCAAAGTATTGATTTGCCTCAAGGCACTACAGCCCAAAGGCCTGCAAGTCCTGCCGCTGGTGCTATGCGTTTTAATACCACTACAAATCAGACTGAGGTTTATAGTGGAACAGCTTGGGTTGTTCTTTCATCGCAAACATATTCAGTTTCATATTTAATAGTTGCTGGTGGTGGTGGAGCTTCAGGAAGCGCAAATACAGGAACTGGAGGCTCTGGTGGTGGCGCTGGCGGTCTTTTGACTGGAACAGCTACACTAACTGGTGGAACAAATTATAGTTTTACTGTAGGCGCTGGTGGTGCTGGTGGCGCTACTTGGGGAATTGGAACAAATGGTTCAAATTCAACAGGATTTGGAAATACATCTATTGGTGGTGGTGCAGGAGCTGGTGGTAATGTATATAGCGGTGGAAATGGTGGTTCAGGCGGTGGTGCACAAACCGTTTATAGCGGAATTACTGTAGGTTCAGGAACTGCTGGTCAAGGAAACAATGGCGGTGGTGGTGGCGGTGGTAGCGCATATTATGGAGCTGGAGGTGGTGGTGCAGGAGCTGTTGGTGCAACTGCATCTACTAGCGGAGGCAACGGTGGCGTTGGTTTGACATCATCTATAACTGGAACGGCTACATATTACGCTGGTGGCGGTGGTGGTGGAGTTGGTGATAATTCAGGTGGAACAATAGGCTCTGGTGGTTTAGGCGGTGGGGGTAATGGTACTTATCATGGTGCTGGAAATGCTGGTACTACCAATACTGGTGGTGGCGGTGGAGGTGCTGGAACATATACTGAAGGCACACATTCTGGAGGTTCAGGAGGCTCTGGCATTGTAATTTTGTCAATACCAACTTCATCTTATTCAGGAATTACTACTGGTAGTCCTACTGTGACTACAAGTGGCTCAAATACAATTCTTACATTTACAGCTTCAGGCTCATATACGGCATAAGGAAAAATCATGTCACAATTAGTATTTCAAGCAAACGCAGGCGGAACGATTACCCTAACAGGTACAAATACTGCTGGCACATATAATTTGACAGTTCCAGCAAATAACGGAACTTTGTTAATCCAAGATTCTTCTAATAATTTATCTGTTACCAATTTAACAGTAAGTGGAAATTCAACTCTTGGTGGCACAAGCCAAACAAAAATACCTGTAGGAAATACATCACAAAGGTCATCAAGCCCTAGCGTTGGTATGTTTCGCTATAACACCGATGGCGGTGGTTTTTATGAAGGTTATCAAGCTGGTAACTGGGTTAAATTTACAACGACTAGCGAAAGCTCTTATGCAATTAGTTACTTAGTTGTTGCTGGTGGTGGCGGTGGTGGCAACACAGGAGGAGGCGGGGGCGGTGCTGGCGGATACCTTACTGGATCTTTAACTTTTATTCCATCAACTGTTTACACAATTACAGTTGGTGCTGGTGGTAGCACAGCATCAAACGGCAATAATTCATCAATTGTTGGATCTGTAGTATCAATTGGTGGCGGAGCAGGCGGCACTACAGGTGTTGGCTCATCAGGTGGTTCAGGCGGTGGATCTGGATCACAAAATGGTGGTGCTGGTGGTTCAGGCACTAGCGGACAAGGTAATGCTGGAGGTCAAGGTTTTGGTAACTCCACTAACTTTGGTGCTGGAGGCGGTGGTGGCGCTGGTGCAGTAGGTGGCAATTACAAAACTAGTCCTAATGGTGGTGGTGATGGAGGTGTAGGTTTAGCTTCTTCTATTACAGGCTCAAGCGTTTACTATGCTGGCGGTGGCGGTGGTTCAGCCGATTCCAATGGTGGTGCTGGCGGCACAGGCGGTGGCGGTGGATCAAACAATAGTGGCTCTGGCGTGGCAAATACTGGCGGTGGTGGTAGTTATGTTTACTCAGGTGGATCAGGAGTCATTATTCTTTCCATCCCTACTGCAAGTTATAGCGGCACAACTACTGGTAGCCCAACTATTACTACTTCAGGCTCAAATACTATCCTTAAATACACATCTTCTGGAACTTACACAGCATGACCACTTATCAATGGAAAATTAGTGAGATTAGCGCTGAAGAAGGCATTATTCTTCATGCTAAATATCATGTCACAGCCACATATGAAGATGTCAGCGTAGAAACTGAAGGTAATTGGTGGTTCTCAGACAAGATCGTAAAAAAGCCATTTGACCAAGTTCAAGAGCAAGATATCGCTCAATGGATTGAAAAAGAGTCTATTCAAGATGGCGTAAGCACGATAAAATCAGGGTTAGATAAGCAAATTGCAAGCCTAAAAAACAGCAATAAATATTATTTGCCTTGGAATCCACCTGTCTTTAAACCAACTATTTGAGTAAAAAATGGCAAAACCCATAGACATAATCAGTAGAGCTTTAAAAGACATAGGTGCTTTAGAAGCAGGGGAAACCCCAACTCCAGAAGCTGCTCAAGATGCTTTTGATATGCTTAATGACTTGTTAGATCAATGGTCTAACGAGGACATGATGGTATTTTATAAGTCTGAGATTGTATTTCCGATTGTTG
>Ga0207959_1000093_pt1 | contig 24960 bp, 24 predicted proteins | sample CryBogCBH20Aug07_FD_184609 | JGI IMG/M metagenome (GOLD analysis project Ga0207959, IMG submission 184609) | Freshwater microbial communities from Crystal Bog, Wisconsin, USA - CBH20Aug07 (SPAdes) (version 2) | ecosystem: Environmental > Aquatic > Freshwater > Lake | place: Crystal Bog... | reverse complement strand
GTCAGCAATGACTTCTGGTGTGCTTGGTTGCATTGCTTGATAAACTGGGTTTCCTTTGGCATCAACAGCATCTTTTGTTCCTGTCACGCTGTTTTCATACACTTCTTGGAATTCATGCGCCAAGAAACCTCGAGCATTTGCGCCACTATCTTTCCATTTGTAATCAATGGGCTTCAAAGCATCAATTCGTTCACCTTGCCCCGTTACTGCGCCAATAACATTTTTTAAACGGTAATCAGAAGTGGTGTTGTAAATAACAGCGTTAGTAGTTGTGACTCTTGTAATAGAGCCAATTGAAGTGGTTGCAGAATTTCTAAATTGAATATATCCGTTACCGCTTGCATCGTCTGTTGAAACAAGACCAAGCTGGTTAGAAGTAGCGCCAGTAGAAGCAAAACGAACTTTATCAGTGCCTGCAAATGTAGTCCCCACCAGCAAGTTACCCGAGCCATCAAAGATACCCCGTGGATTCCCATCCCCATCAGACAGCACGATGTAGTTGCTTGCCGTGCGGATGTCTAGGCCACCTTGGTTGCCGTTGTATGCGCCGATGATGGTGTTTTTCGTACCGGTTGTTACAGAATAACCAGCACCATAGCCAATAAATGTATTGATTGTATTTACAGCTACTGAACCAGTCGGGTTCATTGTGTAGCCAGCTTGATGCCCAACTAATGTATTTGATGAGCCGTACACGTTTGTGTATCCGGCTTGATAACCAAAAATTTCGTTGTTGTACCCAACCGTACCGCTATACCCCGCCTGATAACCTACAGCAGTGTTATTAGAGGCTGTGGTGTTGCTCTGGAGAGCGGCTTGACCAACGGCTACGTTGTACGACCCTGTGGTGTTGTAATAGGCGGAAGCATCCCCAAGAAACGCATTGTAAGAACCTGTTGAATTGGTAAATCCTGCGGCACGACCCAAAAAGGAGTTTTGAATACCAGTGGTATTTGATTGTCCAGCAGTAGAGCCAACAGCCGTATTTAAACCGCCTGTAGTGTTGTAGTACAAGGCGGCATCGCCAAGCACTGTATTCCCGTTTCCTGTGGTGTTTGTGTAGCCTGCGGCACGACCAATAAAAGCGTTATTTGAGCCAGTGGTGTTTGACAAGCCTGCGTTAGCGCCAAAAGCGACAACAAAAGCGCCACTCGTATTAGCCGCCAAAGCACTAGCACCCACCGCAGTGTTGGTAGATACAGCACCTGCACCACGGCCTACTGTGATGCCGTAAACAGTCAGGTCAGTACCGCTAAATTGCAAGTTGGTGCTTTGAGCAAACGCACTTGTAGAAGATGCGTAAAAAACTTGGTTGGCTGTAAACGAAGTTAAGCCTGTGCCTCCGTTGGTAGTGGCGAGTGTTCCGCCCAAGGTCACTGCGCCGGATGTTGCGCTTGAAGGTGTAAGACCTGTTGTACCTGCGCTGAAGGTCGTAACCGCCACGCCAGACAATGTAGACCACTGAGGGGCCGAGCCCGAAGATGTGAGAATCTGCCCGTTTGTGCCAATACCCAGTTTAGACAATGCTGTGCCGGATGCATAGTAGGGCAGGTCACCTGCGGTGTACGAGGAAAGACCAGTACCACCGTTTGAAGTGATCAATGTTCCTGCAACAGTCACAGCACCTGTGGTTGCAGTATTAGGAGTCAGGCCAGTCGTGCCAAAACTGATTGAGGACACATTGATGTTGCCTGCTTTGGAGGCCAACACCTGCACATTACCTGATGCATCTTTGTAGAAAAGCTTGCCATCAAAGTAGTTCAATGCCAATTCAGCGCCCGACGCACTGCTTGTCAGGTTAGACGCAGAAGGCGTGTTCCCAGTTGATCCGCTTGCGTAAATTAGTATGGGGGTGTATCCGCTTTGTGCCATGTTTTTTCCTTAGAATGCGCCGCCTGCAATGCCACCTGTGATGGTGCCATTTGCTGCGTTGCAGGTTATTGCCGAGTTTACCAACTGCGGAAGATTTCCGGTAGTCGCTGTGACAAATGTCAAGTAATTTGTTGCGCCTGTCGTTGCGGCTGTGATGCCGGTGTTAACGGCGTTTGTTGCGTTCGTGACCGCTGTAGTTCCGATCACCGAAACCACTTGAGCCGCTGTCGCCGCTGTGAACGCACTGGTGCCGTTACCGTAAGCAATACCCGTCAAGGTTGCAACACCAGTACCACCGTTTGAAGCCGGAAGAGTTCCAGTCACGCCGGTGGTCAAAGGCAACCCAGTTGCGTTGGTCAATGTGCCGCTTGAAGGCGCGCCTAATGCGCCGTTGTAAGTCACAAAAGCGCCTGCAGAGCCTACGTTCACCGCCAGGGCTGTCGCCACGCCAGTACCCAAGCCAGTGATCGATCCGACCGCTGGAGTTACCGTGGTGTTTCCTGCAAGGGTCAACTGACCTTGAGCATTGACGGTGAAGGTTCCCACCTGTGTAGCCGAGCCATAAGCGCCAGCAGTCACCGTGGTGTTGGTGATGCTAAACTGTGTCCCAGTCAGGGTCAGTCCGGTGCCTGCGGTATAAGCGCCGGGGCCGCCAATTTGAATGAAGGTGATCGACGTTGTGCCAATCGTAATTGGCAGTGGGGTCGTTTGAACCCATTGAGTGTTGGCGTTGATCGTTCCATTCAAAATGAACGTCGTGTCGCCGGGGGCGATTTCATTCTGTCCGGTACCTGTTTGGTCGTAGTCGGTTGCTCTAGTCAGCACCCAGTTGGTGGATGCAGAGCCTTGATTGGTGACCGTGTAGATGCCGTTGTATGCGCCGTTTGACTCATTCTTAACCAAGACACGAACGGCATTAGATGCGTCCGTTGAGGTGAATGTGTGCCCATCAATTGTCAAAGCGACTTGAGTTCCCGCATTGGTAATTGTTGCGCCAACACCGGATGTGCCGTTGTTGTAAGTCACCGTGCCCAGATCGGCGGTTGTTGCGTATGAACAAGCCGCATGGTAGTTGACGTTTGAGGCAATCGCATCAACGTACTGCTTGGTAGTCAACTGCAATGCTTGCGTTGGGTCTTGCGTAACCGCCACCGACGTTAAGCCACCAAGCGTCAAACTGGATGCGCCAAGGGCAATTGAGGTCGTGCCAACAGTCACCGACGAGTTTGTCAGTGCCGAGTTGGGAATGTTGGTGAATGTATTACTTGACCCCGACATTGACTTATTTGTCAGTGTCTGAGAACCTGTTAGCGTGGCTACAGTCGAGTCAATCGCAATCGTTACAGCCGATGCACCCGTGTAGCTGGTTCCGCTCAATCCAGTGCCAATCGTCAAAGCATTGGGGTTTACAGCGGTAATTGTTCCCGATGCACCCAAAGCCACAGCAACGCCGTTATACGTCACTGACGAGTTGGTCAGGCTTGCGTTGCCAATGTTGCTCAATGTGTTTGACGAGCCACTGATCGTTTTGTTGGTCAGCGTCTGCGATCCAGTCAGAGTCGCAACTGTCGAATCAATAGCGATGGTGACGGGGGCAGAGCCGTTATAGCTCGTGCCCGTCAGGCCAGTGCCTATGGTTAAGGCGTTGGTGGCCGTGGCTGTGACGGTAATCGAGCCACCCAAACTGACAGACGATCCATTGATCGTGATTGCGCTATTGGCTAACTGAGCATTAGTCACCGTGCCGCTCAAGTCAGTCGTTGGAACCGTTGCCGAAGCAGTGAATGCTGATGTGCCATTACCTTTGACGTATCCGGTCAAGGTGGAGACCCCAGTACCGCCGCTAGAGACATTCAAAACGCCTCCAAGGGTTACGGCGCCGGTGGTGTCTGTGTTTGGTGTAAATCCCGTTGTGCCCGCGCTAAACGATGTCACTCCGCCCGTCAATGAGAACTGGTTCCAACCTGTATTGGTGTAGCCTTCAAACTGCTGAAGCGACGTGTTGTAGCGCAAAGCACCGGCAGAACCCACCCTTTGAACAGTCGTTCCGACCGGAATGGTGATGCTTCCAGTGCCAGGAACTATGGGGTTTGTAGCCAGCGAAATGATCGGATTTGATGACCCATCACCATTGGCAATACTAATCTGATTAGTAACACCTTGTAATACAATTTTCGCTGGAGAGCCAGATTGGAGGGCTAAGATGCCTGTTCCGGTCAAGGAGACGAGGTTCTGAAGGAACGTTCCAAGGCTTATATTGGGGTTTCCAGCCACTCCATCGGCGTTGGTGATACTCAGCCCTGTCCCGACGCCAAAAGTGCGCCCTGTGAGCGTATTTGCGTTTGTTTTGACCTGTATTCCGGTGCTGGAACTATTTAAAGACTGAGCCGCACCCGTCAAATTGATCTGAAGCGCGCCTCCTGCGCCGCCATCAGTGAACGATAAGCCGTTACCAACCGTTAATTGACGAGCTTGAGTCAGTCCCGCGGTTGATCCAAACGTCACAAACGGGTAATTCAGAGCACCAGCGCCTGCAATTGCACCTGTGGTGGTCTGAACCGTAACCCCGTTTTGTACGATGGGGACAGCCTCAGTCCCTGCTAATGCCAGAGCCTGTGGTAGTTCAGTAATCGTGACTTGTGATGACATTCAAGGACTCGGCTGTGTTTTGATTGTGCTGTTGTTGCCATCATTGGTCGGCACACTCGGAGCTTGTTCTGTACTCAATACCTCGCCACCATAAGGCGTGGTCACAATATCGTATGGCTCCACTGCCACGCTGACATCTGGGCGAGGATACTGCAAAGTGATGCGTTCTGTCTTACGGGCAGGCAAGCGATAGGGGTCTTTTTGATCGGCGCAACCTTGCTGGCATACTTTGAGGCCGGGAAAATTGCTATCTGGCATAGCCTCAATGATAGGTCTCTTCATCTTGCATCTATCGCAAATGAAAATTGCTATTACTGCGTTGCCTTCAGTATTAAGAAAGCGTGGCATTAAACGGTTCTCCCCTGTGCAGCCAGAGTAGCACGACGAGCGGCAACACGCTTGGCAATTTGTTCAGGAGTTTGCTTGACGCCTTTTTTCTTGGCCGACAATTTTGCTCGTGTTTCTTCAGAAGCAGGAACGCCTTTGTTGGCTGGTATTGCACCAATGCGCCAAGGAGTTGGTCGAGGCACGCCTTTAATGGGGCTTACATAACCTTCTTCGCCACGTTTGATTTTTACAGGCTTCAAGTCCGTCCCATGATGTTTTCGTGCGGCAGCAGACATCTTCGCCCGTGTCTCTTCTGACTTGGAAACACCCTTAAAACGCAAGCTGGTTGCTTTTGCAACCTCTCGACGTGCCACCTCGTACAACCTAGAGTTGATGTAAAAATCATCATTACCGCGCATGCGTTTGATGGACGACCATTGATTCCCGCCGTGCAACTTTGCCAAAAGAAAGTGAGCAACAAAATGCTCTCTGGCTGTCAAGTCAACAAGATTTGATGGATCGTTTGAGCCACCCAATGACTTTGGAATAATGTGGTGGCGCTCCTTGTAGCCATCAATTGATTGACGCGCTCGGCACTTGGAGATCAAATTGTCATAAACTTTTTGGTAGTTCATGTCTTGTATACAGTAATGATTGGAGTTCATATTGTACTCTAAACATTAGCGTGTATACGGAGAGATATTGGGTGCAAAGTAGATTGGCGATTTATCACGGTTTTCCGCTTCCATCATTGTGAAGTATTTATCAGCTTGACCCTCAAGATACTGAGTGCGTGCAAGATCAACTCCGGGCAGTATCAGGCTCATCTGGTGAGCCAGCATGCACTGAATTGACTGATAGGCGTATTGAGGTATCTCTAGCTCACCGGACAGGTCTCCCACGTCCATGATCTGGCGTGAGTACCACACAACCATCTGAACAAACGGATCGGAAGGTGTTGGCCACAGCGTAATCTTTGCTTGTGGGATCGTGCGGTTCAGCCAAAACTGAAATGGCTGGTTTGCGGTGAAGTTTTTGTTCGGCAGGTTCGTGTAGTCATCACGGTTCAAGCGAGCCATGGTAATTTCAGTCGAGTTATTGCCAACAAAGAACTCGGCAACGTTCAATGTGCCGCCACTTGTCTCACGCATGCGGTAATACTGACACGTAACGCCTGGATCAATGTCGTACCAAAGCCATTGACCATTCACCCAAGTGGTAACTCCGGTGTCTTCCAGCAAATTCCACGTCACTCCATCGTTTGACCACTCTAAAAGGATGTGGAACAAGCCAGAAGTGGCAGGCAAGATGCCAATTGAGCCGGCATAGATTGGGTTATTTGGACCGTAATTGATGCCGATGTAGCCATTTGGGGCTGTCTGAGCATCGGAGGTCAACACATTGTTGTCAAAAGCCAGTCCGGTAACGCCGCTAGACGAGAAGTAAGCACCACCAGGAGCAGGCGTAGGACGATTTAAACGGCGATATAAGGCATTTAAAACGTCATTACCACCCACGGGTAGTAAATACTCGAATTGGTCGGCATTCATGCCGTAAACCTTCTTGTCGATAGCCCAATAGTTGATCCCTTGGTTGATCAAATTGGACAGGATAAAGAAGAGGGCTTGTTTGGAAGATTGAACTTGCTCCACGGTCAATTCTTCAGCCAATTTGCCCGACATACGAGCGCCTTGGTCGATGAATTTTTGCGTGCTAACAACCGTAGTTCCAACCGTTCCGCTATAAGCCATTTTTTATCCTCTACCAACCAGGGCAGTTCCAACGCTTCAAAGATGCTTTGGCGCGTGGAGCGTCCCCTTTTGAATGTTCTACAACACCGGACATACGTGCACAGAAAGAATCTTTCCTTGCGCCGCCTTGAGGCTGTGGAGCCTTCAAATGCGATCCAGTTTCACGGTTGTATTTTGCCCGACCTTTGGCAGTAAGACCAGCGCCACGAGACTCGGGCAACTTTTCTCCACGACCAACTGCAAGGCTCGGACCGCCTTCTTTCATTCGGGCTGTTTTGGCTGACTCTTTGAAGGCTTCAGCCGTTGGAGCACCTTTTGACCCAGGCTTACGCATGTGCTCACCAGAGCCTTTAGCGATGCGCTCACGCTTTGCATTGATATTGGCATAAAGCCCCCTTTTAGTCATGTTACCAACCCGATTTACCGCCACCGCACATCTTTTTGGGTGCGGCGCGTTTGGTGCTGTACGCAATTGCAACTGCTTGCTTGACTGGCTTTCCAGCTTTCACTTCAGTTGCAATGTTTTTCTTGAAGGCTTTTTCAGATTTTGATTTGATCAAAGGCATGATTATTGTCCTGGTTGCGTTACGTTAACGGTGTTCTGAATCAAGTAGCCGCCAGCAAAAATGTCAGCAGTAAATGGTCCGCCAGAGTTTGATTTCACCAAGTACTGAATGTCAGTCTTTTCAGCGTGAGGGATCGGAACTTGGAACGGTTGGTTGTAAGCCTGAACAAAAGTCGATTGACCTGCGTATGTGGTTGCACCAGTAGTGTTGAACTTGTTGTACTCAGCAAATAGCATGTAGTTGCTTGAGGTAAACCCAACGCTTGCGTCTGCTTGAATGTAGGTCAAGAAAAACGTATAGCCTGCAGGTACAGTGAAGATCGACATCTGAGTCGTCCCAATGCCTGCGTTGATCTTGGCATATGTTGTCCCACCATTGGAGATGGTGATGTTGCCAGTGTTCAATGCATTAGACATTGCTACGCTATTGATGCGCAGATATGACTTGGTTGATGTAACCGTGGTTGTTCCGTTCAATGCAACTGTTTCCGATTGCATGTTGTAGCCGGAATCCAAGCCATTGATGGTTACGGATTTTGCAGATGTATCTGATGTGCTGTCGCTGACGATTGACATCACAACAGCAGAACTGGGGTATGTATAAAGACCGCCGGATTGGGTTTGACCTTCCCAAACTGGTCCAAGGGCAGTACTACCGATAGCTGCGCTATAACCAAAAATAGCGACGGGACTATGCCCAAAAATTTGACCACGAGCAACTTGCAGGTCAAATGGCTCATACGCGCCCATACGCGTGACTGATGAAACGATTCCGTTACTCATGATTTATCCTTTAAAAAGCAGGGACCGGAGCCCCTACCTTGTTTTAGCACTTTGCCGAACCGCCACGCTTGCGTGGGGCCACCGTCACTGATTTCTCAGTCTTAGTGACGCTCCCAGCCGATGGCGAAAAGAAATTCTTGGCTTTGCCATAAAGTTCTTTTGCCATACTCAGTGGATTCATGGCTTCTTCAATATCGCGGTTAGCTTTATCGGCAACTTTCTCCGGATTCTTGACAATGTACTTGTCATTAGGAGAGCCGCCGGTTTCAAACTTCTTGACATTACCGCCTTTTTTGAAGGTTCCAGATTGCAGGCTGTTAGCCACGGGACGGCTGACGAAGTGACGGGGCATCTTTACAGCTTTCCCGTCGTCTACGACATTACCGCCCGTGGCGTAGTGCTTTTTTGCGGCATGACCTCCATGCTTATAGCCACCAGCATTGGACTCGCGCACGCCACCAGTGGTGCCGTTTACTTTGCCCTTTGGAGTGCCATCAGCGGGACGGTTTTCCCAGTCGCCATCATGCTCAATCGCACGACCGATGCCAGGAGTCTTGCCACCGTGAGCCTTGTGGTGAATCTTTCCACCATGCTTGAAGCCGCCAGCGTTTTGTTCCTTGATGCCTTTAGTGCCGTGCGCTTTATCACGCTTGGCTTCGTGCATCTCGGTGTTCACGTAGTCGTGCTCATTGCCCTCAATGGTGCCGTGCATCTTGATCTTGCCCTTGTTGACCTTCTCATCAGTGTCAGCAGGGATTGCGCCGCCAGTGGCTTTGTGGTGCTTCTTGTGAGCGTGTCCGCCGTGCTTGTAGCCTGCGGGTGCGCCGTCCTTGATGCCTTTAGTGCCATGGTGCTTGTCATGGTGCTCACCGTCGTCCACCTTAGTGTGCTCAAACTTCTTCGCACCTTTTTCGATGGTCGTCTTGGTTTCTGCGCGATCGATCTCGCCGCCAGAAGCCTTGTGATGCATCTTGCCGCCATGCTTTTTATGGTGAGCATGTGCCATGTCCAAAGACTCGTGATGATGGAGTTCTTTCTCCAACTTCTCGATGTGCTTTTCCATGCCAGCGTGACCGCCTTTTTTCATGCCGGTCAAAGCCTTGCGCACCATAGCCGCACGAGCCATACGAGCCGCGGGAGCCATGCCTGCAACTGCAGTACGTGCCATAGGAGCCATAGGAGCTGCCATAGGCATTGCACCACCTAAAGCCTTGTGCTCAACTTTCCCACCCTTTTTGTATTGGTTGGGGTTCATTGCGCGACGACGCTCTGCCATCGAAGGCTTCTTAGGGGAATGACCGTGCTCGGCTTCAAAAGCCTCATGAGCACCGTGCATAGAGCCACCATGAGCATGGTGCATGGACTTGTGACCATGCTCTTCATGCTTTTCATGTTTGTGGTGTACTTTGCCGCCTTTTTTGAGCTTCAGAATAACTGAAGGCTCGTCGGTCATCATTTTGACCATTGGTTTAAAGCTGGACATTTAAGTCTCCTTTAGGCTTGGGTTACACCAAGAGCACCAGTGCGGGTTGCATTGGGTCCGACCATGATTGCGTTACAACCCACGGTCACAACGAGGCGTTTGATGCCGTCGGTTGCAGACGAAGGGGTGAAAGTTCCGCGCACGTCACCAGTGATGCTGGTAGCGGGGTTGGTGGTGTCGGCTTGCACGAAAGTGCCGGTAGCGCGGGTGGAGGCGTTAGCCCAGCCCAAGCCAACCAAGTAGCCAGCATCAACAACACGCACAGGCAGACCAATCACGTCAGTGGTACCCACGGTCAGTGCGGCAACAGAACCGCCACCAGTGGTGCTCACAGAGGAGATTTGATAGAAAGCCTTCTTGCCTGGAGTGGTTGCGTTTGCAACGGTCAAGATGTTTTCAGTCATTGGCTGACCATAGTAGTCGTAACCCGACACTGTGTAGGTACGTGGAGTACCGCCAGTTGCCAAGGTGATCGACACAGCACGAGCGCAATCCAACTGAATCACAGTTGTGCCATCGGTGCGAACCACTGACTTAGCAGAAGTACCTGCGGTCAAGGTCAATGCGCCTGCGGCGGCTGGGGTCTGCGAAGCGGCAATGTTTGCGGCTTGCAAAGTCTGTGGGATGACGTCCCACAAATAAACACGACCCATAGGACCAACACCCAAATCCATTGGGGCTGGATCGCCCAACAATGCGTTGCCAGAAGCAAACACGCTGATGGTGCCGGTTGCGCTAGAAGAGGCGCTCAGGGTGTAAGTACCTGCGCCGCCAGTGCCGGTCACAAATGCAGTTACATACGAGCCAGCAGTGATGCCAGTACCGCTGACATATTGACCCAAGGCAATTGGATCGCCAGACAGCAGTGTGGCAATTGTTAAGGTTGTTCCAGTTACCGAGCCAGAAAACACTGCTTCGGTATTGGTTGGGCCGGTGCCCATGTACGTTTGGGCTGGACCCAAAAATAGATCATCGCTAAATTGAGGCATTTTTTTCTCCTTGTGGCTTGAACCACTCAGGGTTTAAAAAAAGGGCTGGCTTTTTAGACCAGCCCCTGTTTGGTTTAGACGCCAGGAGTACCGTAGGCACAGCGTGGGTCAGTGAAGCCGAGGTCATAACGCTCGGTTGCTTTGTAGCGCATCGAATCGGTCTCGAAGTCGCCTTCCATGGTCTTCTCCAAACGACGACGCATCAAGAGCTTGAAGCCCTCTGGAGCATCGGTCTGAACCCACCATGCAGTGCTCGAAGTCAGACGAGACAGAACAGCGGCACCTTCGTCCAGCAAGCCAATAGACTTAACAGGGTTGATGTCGTTGTTTGCGTTGCCTGTACGGAGCACAGACTTCAACAGAACTTCAGCTTGGAAGATGTTGCCAGGAGCCACGATCAATTGACGTGGAACCAAACGAATCTTCTTGCCGTTGTTGTCCACAGCCTGACGGATTTGGATCAACATCTGCTCCAGAGAAGTCTGGGACAGGTTAGCGGCGGTAGCCAATTGGTTGCTGAAAGTGCCGTTCACGATGGGGTGAGCGGTGTTTATCAAAGACACACCGTCGCCACCTGGGTAGGCGCTGTTGAAAGCGGTATTCAACACGTTAGCGGCTAACAATTCTTTGGTTTCCACCAGAGATTGAGCCAAGTGACGTGCATACACCTGACCGATACGGATGTGGTCACCGTCTTCAACCAAGACTTTGGTCAAAGCAAATGCCAAACCGTACACTTTGTACAGGTAGCGCTTCAAGAAGAGCACACCACCTTGTTGATAGGTCACGGGCGTACCGTCAGGTAACTGAGGTGCGGCACCGAAACCGTACAAGACGGGTTCTTCATGGTAGTTACGTGGAATGCCGTCTTCTTCACGGAACACACGGCTCCATTCGTCGGCACGTTGGTCATAGACTCCGTCGAAACATTCGTTGAGGATTGGTTCAACGATCGAACGGAAGTCCGTACTGCGCATTGGGGCGGCCATAATCTATGCTCCCTTTAAATTAAGCAATCGCGGTGACAGCACCGAAGAATTGCGAGTTAGAGTTCACGACGCGCACGATTGTGTATGCATCGCCCCAGGCATTGTCCACATAGGGAGCCAAGTCAACAACACGCATTTGACCTTGTTGACCGTTACCCACCGCAGTGGAGGCGCCCAAGGTTGCTTGCGACAAGCCAGTGGTTGTAGAACCAGCGGCGATGTTGCTGAAGTTGTACTCGTTACCAATAGTGGTTTGAGCCATCGAGCCATCGGCTTGAATTTCATAAACGATGTTTTGGTCGTTGTAGAAATAAGCAGTGCAAGTACCTGCGGTGTACGCAGTGTTTGCAGGCCAGTAGTTAGAAACACGGGCACGACCAGTCGTGTCAGTCCATTGCACACCCGCGAAAGCACCAGCCCATGCGCCAGTGTTGGCGGCGATACCAATGGTACCAATGGTGATGCTGTTTGCAGTCGTACCGTACTGAACGGGTTGACCCTTAAGAATGTTCGAGCTATATCCCGAAACGATACCGCCAGCCAGCGCCTGAGCGCGATCCAAACCAGAAGGATGGAACGCAGGACGCAAGCCAAACGGAGCAGAGGTTGCACTCATAATTTACTCCTTAGTTAGCCCGAAAATACGGGCGTTCGGTTGGGTTGCTGATCAAGAGAGCCAATACCTTCGCCTTCGATGTTCGCCAACGAACGTCCGTTGCTGTCACGCTGACCTTGAAGGTTTTCCACCTGGACACGAATCTTCTCAGCTTCCTCACGAGGTTTGTCGTGATGGTGAAAAGCCATGACCTCTTGGTAGATGTCCATAGGTAACTTGAACAACAACATTTCGTTGCAGGAGATGTACCCAACGTGCTCACCAGATTTGACTTTGTAGTCTTCGTACCCAGGCAACTCATCCGATTTAACGGGAACGTAGCCTAAGCGAATCCTCTTGTCGATGCTGTCGTAGCTGTTGGTTGTCGAAAGCCAGCAAAGGTGCCACCCGTCCATGTCGGGCAGTTTTGGCAATGCTGATTGCGTCCATTCCTCACTCCACATCTTGCGACGTTCCTGATTTGAAATGAACTTATCTTCCGGTGCGCGGCGGCTTGCGTCCTCGCTTGAGCGATCATTGCGACCACCAGCACCTAGAGATTTTTTTAAACGAGATTCAGACATGATATTTTCCCCTTAGATTTAATTGCGGTTTGCACGGTCATAAGCAATGAATTGCTTAATCATCTTTGCTTTGCGTTCAGGATTGTCCCAAGCACCAGCCTCTTTCATAGCCTTCACCCTTTCAGGCGAAAGTACGAACTGGGAGCGGTTAGAACCCCCAAAAGCGGCTGAAGCCTCACGTCCTGCACTTCCCACAACATTCCTTGGTCGTCTGACATCACGAGAATCGTCGTCATTGGAATCATTGTAACGGTGAGGCAATTCTTTTTGCAAACGGCTAGTCAATTCATCCCAATAATCTGGGTCGGTTGGGTTCCAGCCTTGCGTAGACATTACCTCGTCGATCTTTTTGGCGATCCGACTGTCTTTGTCGGAGCCATCTGGGTTGTACCAGTTGTTCTTGCGCATCCATTGAGCCGCTAACCGCTGAACTTCAGGGTCTGGCACGTTAACTTGCTGTTGTGGTTGCTTCAATTCACGGTCAGCTTGGGCGCGCATAGAGGTTAATTGACGAGATTCGTCTTGAGCCGCCTGCCACAAGGTCTGAGCCTCCACCATCGCTTGTCCATCGCCGGCTTGAGTGGCTTCTGCCAGCTTCATCTTGGCGTATTCCAAGCGAACTTGGGCGTCTTCAATGCTTTTATCGATGCGCACCAGTTGTTCTGACTTGGTGTTGCGCTCCAATTGGCTCAAACGGCGCTTGAATTCTTCATTTTCACGCTGTAATTGGCTCAATCGAAGGTCTTTTTCCTGATTGGTCTTGCGAATCAGGTCTTTTTTAGCCCGGCGACGGTTGCGTTTAGCCGCACGAAGCTCGTCATCATCATCGGGATGGTCTGTGTCGTCATCGTTGACGTCTCCGCCCTGTGATTTCTCGACTTTTTCGTCTTTTTGACCGTCGTCTTCCATGCCGTCAAGCATGTTTTCGGGCAAATCAACAGTTGCAGAGCCGTCTTGCGACTCCAAAACCGCTAAATCGTCCGATTTATCCTCTTGTTTTGCCATTTTTTACCCCTTAAACGTAGGCTTTAAAAGAAAGTGGGTTGCTCGTAACCTTGGCAATCAGTTCGTGATCATTCAAAGTCATAAACAACACTGGGTCTTCGTTCTCTTGATCGGTTGGGTCTTTGATTTCCCAGCGATCGCCGCCCCATTTAGGGACTCGAACGTAGTCGCCAACTCCTGCCCATGAGCCTTCCGGCCATGACTGCATGGTGTCGCGGTTTTTGTACGCAAGCGGACCAATAGCCACGACCTTACCGATCATGTTGTTCCACTTCTCGTTCTCTTTGGTCTCTTCAACCAGAACGATGCGTCCTGTCTTCTTTTTGATCCGGCGGAGTTGCACAATGACGCGCCCTCCAAACGGTTCCATCCCCGGCTTTACGTCAGGGAAAGCCCACGCCAAGTCCTCTGGATCAGGCGTGTCATTCGTAGCCTCGAAAGCCACGATCTTCTTCACTTCACTCATCGTCACTCCTAAACACCATATCTCAGGTGCATCGTTATGCGCTTTTCAGCGCGGTCTCACCCCGGAGTGGGGCTATCAATCCTGGTTCTTTTCTTCGTCCAGCATGTTGTCGATCATGTCCATGGCGTCTTGCAACCCTTGGTATGTCCCAACTATGCGTTGGTACGTCTCCCAGTTTGGAGCATTCCCGTGAGCCAGGGAAATCTGCAACTCTGCTTGACGTACCTTGATCCTATGGATCAGTTGTTCAATCATTTTTTCTTAGCACCAGACAAGCCACCGCCGTGGTGCTTCTTGCCTTCGTCTTTCATGCTTTGACCGTTAACGGGAGCGCCTTGTGCCAAGCGCTTATGCTGGGGCACGTTGATGCTCTTTTGTTCTTGATCGGAAGTTGCCATGTCATTCTCCTTGAGGTGGTGGCATTGTAGGTGCGGCGGGTGCCGCGGGTTGTTGAGCCTGAGCAATATTTTGAATTGTCTCGTGCGTCAATTTTGCGTTCTCGATCGCAATCTTTGTCTGATTGTCCTCGGTATGCTTTTGCATGTCCATCTGCAACTTGGCTTGGTCGTATTGAGACCGTTGCTGGTCTGCTTGCGTCTTGCGCTGTGTCTCTGCCATGTTGGTGTCTTTGACCACTTGCGCATCTGGCGGCAATGGCTGAGGTGCGCTCTTGCGTTGCTGTGCCATCTGCATGATCATCTGCAGTGCCTGCTGGAACTGACCAAAGACTTGGTTGGTGTCCAACATAACGTGGGCGCCAACAGTCGTGTACACCTTGTCGATCGTTGATGTAAGGCGTGGGTCTTCGTAGTCGTCCACGGGATGCCCCATAGACTTCTCCACGTAGCCATTCGAGCGGTTCAGATACCACAGCGTCATGTGCTGTTTCAGGTGCTCGATCAGGTTGTTTAGATAGTTCGGATCGGCAAACGGCGACTGACCCAAGAATGGGTTCAGTGCGAACTGCAGGTGATCTTGAATGTGAGCAATGTGATCTTGTTGCAGGTAAGCATAAGACGGCTGACCAATGAGCATGGCGGCGTTCTCGTCCGCACTGGTGCGTTGCTCAGGGGCTGGTGTGTCTTTGAGCAATTCATTGATGTTTGGCACCTTCATTTGCTTGAGTACTCGGTTGAGTACACTGGGCATATTGAATTGGTCGGGGTGCTTTTCTGCAAGAGCCAGCACGGCTTGGTTCTGAGCCATGCGCTGGGTTTCGGAGAAGATGTGCGGATCACTGACCGGCACAACGTCGGTGTTCTTGTTAAAGTCTTCACGGACAATCTCCAAGTCAGTAACGACGTCCGCCTTCTTCATCTCATCAAAGTGCCAACGGTTCAAACGGCACAAGACTTTCAGAACACGGGCTTGAGATTCGTGCAGTCGAGCGTGAATAGCCGAGAATACTGCCGCACCTTGCTCAATCAACGCTTGGGTGGTTCCTACTGGAGCCTGAGCATTGACATCTGCAATCTTCTCTTCGCTGGTGGTGACCACGCCCTTGGCGGCTTGATCCAGCCATCCAAGCAACTGGAATAGCACTTCGCTTGGAGGATTGAACGGCATGGGCATCGCAATTTGGCGAATGTCCTGCACGCCTGGAGCGCCTTCAATCTCAATCACTTGAGTCACATCTGGCTGTGCTGACTGACCGCTGATCTTGGCGCCTTTTAACTTCAGCATTGTTGCCGAGTTATTGATATGAGCAGTATCCAACAGAGCACGGAGAGCACCGGTGAGAGCAGCACTAAGCCCACCAATAAGTTGAGGCAAACCGATCGCATATGCACCTCTCCAAGGGATGAATTTGAACTCTACGACCCAATCCAGTTTGGTTCGGGTCTCGTCTTTTTCCTCCCAGTTGCGGTACAGACCAACGACTTGATTGCTCAACTCATCGATCATGAGGATGTACGGTGCGTACTCCCCCTTTGTGTTTTTGTCGTCGGTCAACTCCAAGTAGGTGTAGATGTGATACACCTTACGGATGCCGTCTTTGTTCTCTTCAAACTGTTTACCTTCAACCTTGTTGTTGGCTTGCTCGACCTTGTTCTGCTCCAGATTCATGCTGGCGGCGGCGACGTTGATGTCACGGTACATGCCAACACGAATACGGCGCTCAAACTCAAATTGTGTGATCTCGTGAACTTCCGCGGCACGCTCTGCCGTGTAAAAGTTAGTCGCCGCAAAGGGAAGGATCACCCGGTCGATTGGCAAGAACTCCACCACGGGGCGTTTCTTTTGCTCATCAAACCACAACTTGAAGTACTGCGAACCACCCAAAGGCAGTTGAGTCAATAACTGTTCTTGCTCGTCACGGAACTCTTCAATTTGCTCAGTGATTTGCCAGTTCAGGAAGTCACGCTTACGCTCAGACTTCTCCGCCTTCATCTCGTCCATCTTGCCAATGACTTTGGTCTTGACTGGACCATCTGGCGGATACAGTTCTTTGATGGCACGGGCGGCGAAGTCAACGCAACCTTCAGCCATGGCTGGATGAACGACCTTAGAAGCTCCCATGAAGGTTGCGCCACCAGGAGCATCGTTGCCCATACCAGTGCGCTTGATGCCTTCCTCGTACTGCTTATCACGCAGTGTTCGGGCTTCCTTGTCGGTCTCAAGAAGATCAAGGTATCGGAACGCCAGAGTGCCCAACTCACCTGAGCCAATTGAGTCGCACAGGTTGTCGTAGAAGTCAGGATTGAACTCGGGGCCGTCATCAACTTGGACAATGGCGGAGCCATCTGGTTGCTCTTCAGTTTCCATTTCTGGCAAGTCAACGACAGCACTGCCGTCGTCCTGTTCTTCGATTGGAAAATTGTCTTGTGTTCTAGCCATTATTTAGCCTTTTTCTTTGTTAATGCAAGTCGCATTGTGTCAATATTTTTATGAACGGTAGTTTTTTGTTGGGACTTATTGCTAACTTTTCCGCCATAACAAAAGAAGTGATCTTGGAATTTTTTCAAAGCATCAACTCTATTTTTCATTTTTTCATCTTCTGTATTTCCGTGATACGTCTCAATTCTTGAAATGCCGTGTTTATTTAAAAGGGGCGCCAATTGTTCGTGTTGTTCATGTGGAACAACTGCGCCAACAAATTCATTTAAACGCACGCCACGTTGCGGCTTGGCTTCAAAATATTCTGTAGGCATGTCTCGCAAATGACGCAAATACTCGCCAGCTTCTTGCAACAACTCTGGAGGCAAAGTTGGCTTATACCATTGACGAATGTGATGAATCCCTTTTGTTCCAACTTCTTTTAACATGTCAGAAAAATCACTACTATGCTGAAACATGTTTCCGCCATAAATTGAGTGAGGATGGAACTTTTCGGCAAGCTCAAAAAGCATATTTTGAGTTTGTTCAGCCATTGGCTTGAATTCTTGACTGGTAATGATTCGTTTGCGGGATTTCTTAATCTGCTCTTTATTTTTAAATTGAGGCGTAATTCCAGATCGAACAGTGCCAGCACCATAATTCCAGCTTTCACCGCCACGAACATTTCCTTTCATGGCTTTGACGGCATTTTCAAGTGTTAATGGAACGTATCGACGCTTTCCGCTAGGGGTAAATCCTTTATAAATTTTTGTTTCTTCATCATTTAAAGATGGAAATCTAGGCGAATAAACGTCCGATGCGTAAACCGGGTTTTCTTTTGATGGAGACGCCATCTCTGGGTGACCAATTAAAGATATATCACCAAAACTGTGAAATCCATGCTCAGGATTAACGATTGCCAAACTTGGTACTGGCAATCCTCCTAATTTATCAGCCATGCCCAATTTTCTGGCGCTTATGTTGTGCATAACAAGTAGCGGGTTTTCCTCTTTATCTGGCTGACCACCGCCCTTCAATCCTTGCGACTGTGGCTGAGCACCACCCAAGGCTTGCAGGGTTTGACCTTGAGGCGTCATGGACAGCATATTGCCTTGAGGGGGCGTTTGTCCTTGTGGTGCAGGCTGACCCTGCTGTGCGCCCATTGGGGGCTGTCCTGGTGCTCCTGGCATGCCCTGTGGAGGCTGTTGAGCCATCAACTGTTGTCCAGGCTGTTGCTGGTTTTGATCCACTCCACCGATAGGCATACCGCTCTTGGTTGCTACGCCGCCGGGAGGTGGGTAGTTTGACTCATCCTTTACAGGTGGGATGTAAATCTTAGGCGTCATGTTAGGCGCCTCGTTTACTCCGATTTGTTGGAGTTCAGGACGCTGATAAAGCGCCATCTTCATTTGAGCCAGTGTTGGTTGCACGTTGCCTCCTTCGGCTTTGTGGATGATGCCACCACGCATGTACTGTGGTAAGCCTTCTTTGAGAATCTTCTCTCGCATTGGCTCAGTGATTGGGAAGTGGTGGAGTTGTGTAATCTTTGGATTACCAGATCTGATCATGCCAAGCCCAGCGTTATCTGGAACCATTTCTTCGCCAGATTCAATGGGCATCTGTCCTACTTGAACGCCATGTGGCTTACCAAGTTTGTTCAGATATGTCGGCACGATCTTGTCGTAAAAAGTTTTCATGCCATGTTCTTGGGAAACTTTTTCTGACTCGTTTTGCCTTGGATAGCGCTCAGCTTGCTCTTTGCCGGGCGTAATCACTATGCCGTGGTAGCCATGTTTAGCCGCGTGATGCAGGGCGTGCTTGAGCGCTAACTCGTGCCAGTTCTTTTTGAATGGGGCGTCGGGAACTGCACTTTTTCTTTCGGCTTCAATGCCGCCCCCAAGATTGTCCTGCAATTCATAAAAATGGTCATATTTATCTGCTGGCAATGTCCCTGCTTCAAACTGTTTGAGCAGCTTTTGATACTCAGCCATTTCTCCCGTGTGCTGGCCTTTGTAGCCATGCTTGCGGCCTTCCTGGTGCCAGTCCGACTGAATCTCTTCCAAGTGCAAGAGCTTTTCTTTATTGGGTCCAGTGCGGTCACTCATGCGAATGTGGGCGATGACGTTGGGGTGTCCTTGCCAGTGGCTTGAGTGGTACTGATCACCCATCGATGCCTTGCGTGCCTTTAACTCAGCCAGTTCTTGGGCTTGGCGTCCATCCATTCCCCAGTACTGAGGATATGAAGAGCGGCGTTTGTCAGCCTCCAACTCCATCATGCGCAGTTCATCGCTCTCGCTGAAGTGAGGCAACTGCAATAGCATCTCACGGTACTTCTTGCCTCCGGGCAACTGATAGTCCTGATACTTGGCTGTGTTCTGTTTGATCCAGTCATCAACCTTTCTCATGGCATTGCGGTCGTCCATGACCTCATCGTAGGTCTGACCGTACAGTGCTTGAGATGCAAGGTCGGCGAGTCTGTATTCGTCGTCTCCATAGTCAGAGAGGACGTTCTCAGTCACATGGGGCATCGGTGACTTTTTGAGATGCGCCAGTAACTCTGCCTTGGTCATCTTTTGCTCAGGCAGATGTAGTTTGCGGTCAACCACCTCTTCTTTGCGGAATCCCGGTTGTTTGGAAGCCTCAGCCATGAACTCTGCGGGTGTTCCCTTTGTGCGGTTCACCGCCATGGTTGCCTTCTCAAGCGGGGAATACATGCCGTGCTTGGTCAGCGCTAGGCGCATGACGTCTAGGGATGGATCGCCACCTTTGGACATATGGACTTTGCCACCACGGGCGTAGCCAGAGCCTTCTTCTGCACCAACAATGTTGCCTTTGATGTCGTATTTCAAACGCTTACCTTCTGGCGTGATGATGTTGTGAAGACGTTGAATGTCTTCGCCAGTAAGGTACTCGTGATTTGGAACAGGTTGTCCACTTGCTTTAATGGCACGCTGCTCATTTACGTTAAACACATCACCATATCTGCGAAGTCCGGCATTTTGTGGGTCTCCCACGTCAGACCAATTACCACTCTTCACAAAGTCCTGAACGTATGGCAGGTACTCCTCTTTGGGGGCGGCGTTGCTTTTGCCTTTGATTTGAGTAATGCTTGATGGCTGTTTTAATTCCTCCGCAGTTGGTGTCTGTATCATTTTTTCATGATCAACAGCATCCGCATATGATTCAAAAAATTGATTGTCACTTGTTTTGTAACCTCGCTCCCCAAACTCGCCTCTACCTTCAACAATTCTTGTGTCATTTTGTCCAAAATCGTTGTCATCTAAAACGCCTTTTGTTTTAGTCTCAATGGTGACGTGTGGCTCACCTTTTGCGTCAACCAGTGAATAGACCTTGGCTTTGCCGCTCTTGATGCCCTCCCAGCCGCCATGGCCGTAGCCAGAATGCCCCATTTTGCCAGAGCCTTCAACCCAATCGGGATGGCCTACTGGCGGCTCATAACCACGCACTGAGTGGCCCATGGCGTCAGACTCAGACGCAAACGATCCGGGTTTGTTCAACTCAATCCACTTATATCCTTCAGGATACTCTTTGTGGACAGGCAGACCTTCGCGTTTTGCCGCACGCTCTGCGTTCATCTTGGCGGCAAGCTCTTGGTCGTACTCATAGGCGCGGCGCACAGCCTGCTCCATGCTGACCTTGTTCAGTTGCTCAGGACGGATGCGGCCAGAAGCTACGTCTTCACGCAGGACGTCCATGATGTGGTCGAAGCCAAGGTCTCTTGATAGAGAACTCATGTTTTCGGGGTAATAGATTGGCGTGGCTGGATCAAGTTTGGTCAGCCAAGGGTTGTCTTCCACGGTCGACTTGTATCCCTGACGAATTTCTGTCGGCGTCAACGGCCTTGTGTGTTGCCCAGCCGTGCCGACGTTGAGCATCTCGTCGGTAATACGCTCCCAGCCTTTTGCCGCATTTGATGCACCAACATCGCTGGGATCAAAGCCTGCAACCATGCGCTTCACTGCCAGTGATTCAGGCATAAATGCATTTGCGTAGTCAATCTCATTGGCAGGCATGTGCGTGATGCCTTCCTCGGCCAGCTTGCGCACTGGGTCATCGGGCGTCGCCATCTGCTTCTTGACGTAGTTGGTCAGGTTGCGTTCCACCCAGTTGTTGAGGGCGTTGGGAATGCGAGAATTTTCAATCTCGTCTTTTATTTGACGGATCACATAATCATGTTTTTTTGCCGCATTTGGAAGCGCAGATATTTCAGCTAAATCCGCCTTTAATTCCTTCAGTTTGTCTGGACGTATTCCTCTTTCGTCCAGCAGAGTCTTCAGTGAATTTTCCACGCTGTTGTTCAACCAGTTGCCGCCAGTAGGCTTGATTACACCAGCCAATCCTCCCACATGCCCCGGTTGAAACATGTTCATCATTTGCTCACCAGTCGGCGCTGGCAGGCTCTTGGCATACGCAACTGGATCAGTCACCATGCGTTGCAAGTTGCTCGGCACGTTCTTGACTACATTGAATGCGCCTTGCAAGTTGCGCTTGGTGTTGCCAACAATGTCCAGTGGCTCATTGCCTGCGGCGTCTTTGAGTTCTGCCATCATCCTTGCAATGGTCGGATTAGTTGCCATGGTTGCCCTCAGTGAATGCCCAATTATGCCTTCGGTCGACGCCTTGGGCAATCAGGGCAGTCTCCATACGTCTGACACACGCCTAGTGCATCACATGTTCTCTTGCCGGCGCTTTTGAATCCATTCACGTAGAGCTTGGACTGCTTGTTGTTCGTTGATGTCGTTTCCCGGCTCGGTACTGATCTCGAACCGGTTAGCGCAAACCGTTGTCTTAACGTTTGCCAAGTTGATAACCTTGAAATAATTCTCGCCCACTTGGATTTCAATAAAGTCGTCATGTTTCATTTTTACTCCTAATGTTTTACTAATCTGATTAGTAACTACTTTTGATTACTAATCAGATTAGTAAGGGTTTCTACTAAGCTCCATATGGATTGGTTCTGGTTCGCATGTTGTATATCTCAGCGTCAGTGATGTCTTCCTCTTCGAGGTCGTCTCTTCGGGGGAAGTCGATGCTGATCCAGCCGGCGTCGCGCAGGTAGCGCAGGCCCTGGCTGATGCAGTCCACAAACTCATCATGCACCGTGCCCTCGGGGAATGAGCAGATTTGGCTGACCATGCCCTCGGCCCAGTCACGCACGAATCCCTTGCGGTTGCTGCTCTCGGGCACCCAGACACGGCCGGCCTTGATGATGTTGGCCACGATGGACAGGCGTTGCACTTTGTCGGCTCGGCCGGGGTTGTACGCGATGACGGGCAGGTGGGCCTGCTGCAAGTCCTGGATAAGGGAGATGCCGGCGCTCTTGTCCTCCACCAGGATGACGTCCACCAGCTTCTTGTTCTTGCCCTCGCCGTAGACCGTCTCGAACTCGTCGATAACTTTGGGGCGCAGTTGCGGGTACTGCAGGTGATCCTGCCAGCAGTCCAGCACCATGACGCACATGCCGCCGTCCAGGGGCTTGAACACGCCAAACGTGATGCACCCGGTCGGGTCGTTGATGGTCTTGTCGCTGGTGGCGCAGTCGTAGGACTGCAGGATGTACTCAAGCTTGGGGAACGGCTTGTTGTCGGGCCACAGTCTGAACCAATCCCTCTTGACGATGCCGCCCTCCTCGGGGTCGATGATCTCGGCGTGAATCTCCTGCCGGCCGAGATTGGTGCCCTCGTACTGCAAGATTTGCTTCTGGAATGATGGCGCCAAGTTGGCCACGTTGACGTAGGTGGACGCCTTGGTCACCACCACGTCGTCGCCTTCGCGCCCCAGCAAGTCCATGACCAGTGGCTTGGGCTTGGGCGTGGTCGATGCAATGATCCTAGTGCGGGTTCCCAGGCGCACAGCGAACATGATCATGTCCCAGGCGTCCTGCAGGTAGTCCCATGCGGCCAACTCGTCCAGCCATGCCCCGTGCCATTGACCGCCACGGAAGCGCTCAGGCTCACTGGCGGCGATGCCCTTGATGAATGATCCGTTGACCAGCTTGATCTCGTGCAGGCTCTTGTTGTAGTCGGCGATTAGGCTCTCGGGGATCACCTTCAGCAGGCCTGAGTCGCCCTCAAAGCATGTGCCACGGACGTCGCCACTGGTGGGGGCCGACACCAGCCAGCGGGTGTTGGGTTGCTCCCATGCCCAGAAGGCCAGCGTCTCGGCGGCCGCACGGGTCTTTCCGGCTCCTCGTCCAGCCAGCATGAGCCAGATGTTCCACCAGTCCCCTGGTGGCTCGATCTGGTGCTTGTGAGCCTCCTTGTGCCACTTCATCTGCCAGTTGACTACCGCCTGGGCGACGGGCGTCAGCTTGGCGAACTCGGCCGCAAGATACTCTGTGTCCTCCAGCAAAGCTTGGACAGCGCTCATACTTCCGACTGGCGTTGCATCTTCATTGCTTTGAGCAACTCACCGAACACCGTCACATGCATGTCCACCTGCATCGGCTTGTTCGGGTCGCCCGTCAGTTCTGTCCTGGCCAGCTTGGGCACGTGATACTCCACCACGCTTTGGAACATGTCGAACGCTTTGGCTGGGTTCGGTGGGACGATGTACTTGTCTTCGCCAGTCTCTGGGTCAAGAACCTTCACACCTGCTGCCACCTGATCAAGCCATTCAGTGAGCCTGTGAGCGTTTCCATCGACGAAGGCACCTATGGCCTGCCGAGCCTCTTGCGTGGCCTTGTTTGGGCTTCCTGCAGGCCTTCCTGCGCCCTTATTACCAGTTGCCATTCTCACCTCCAATAAATCTGAATTGTTTATTGTCTACGTGAGTGAATACTAACTTTGCTTTGTCGGTCATATTCCAGTCCTTTTTCGCGCATATCTCAGCGCATAACTGGAAGTTTAACTCCTCACTCTGTGTTTTGGGAAGACTTCCCGTCTTTGAAGCCTCTGTCGTACTCTTCTTTCAGGCGCGCCATGAACTTCTTGCTTACCCAGTCCATGAACACGATGGCGCTCATCTCGGCCACGCCCTCAAATGCTAATCCGGGGCCGTTGAAGTCCAGCATGCCCACTTCGTCACCATCTTGGTTGAAGAACTTGAGCACGCTGTTGTGCTTGGGCACCTCCATCGTCATGCTTGCCGGCACGGTGTATTTTTGGTGGCACTCAGGCCCCTCGTATTCACTCATAACTTGTCCCCAGTATCTTTTGCTCTGCGAATTTTCTGTACGCTTTGAGCTTGGCGTTCTCTTCCTTCAATTGCTCAATCTGGTTGGCTTGGTGCTTCATGATGCTTGAAGAGCGTTCGATCCATTCCTTGACCTCTTGGGGCATGGCAAACATCTCGTCCTTCTTTACGCTGGCAAGGGTGCGCTGGCTTACCAGAACGCGCTTGGGGGCCGTTTTCTTGGCTGGGGTAGGCTTGGCCACCACCTTCTTTGCTGGGGCCTTCTTAGCGGCTGTTTTTTTGGCAGTTGTCATGTGTTCTTACTCCTTAATTTGGCTTCGGTCAGTTTTACCGCCACAACTTCATCGCGCTTTGCATCGTATGCAATGTCGATTCGCTCCTCATCCGTCAGACCTACCCATGTGCGCTGCGGCGCAACAACGCCATGCTCTGATTCAAACTTCATCACCCTGCCGCAACGGCAGTTGTATTCAACTAGCTTCACAGGCTCTTGCTCTGGCTGTGCCCGAAGAAACTCTTGCATTTCTTTTTGGTTGTGTGGCTGCCCACAGTCTCCAGCACAATAATAGGCCGTGCAGTACTCCACAGGCTCTTGCTCTGGCTGTGCTGCGGTTGGCCCTAATTTACAAATACCGCACATACACTCCACAGACTTTTCCAGCGCATCTGCCGCTTCAAGTAACAGAAAATGGTCGGGGCTTGTACCATCACCCAGCCGTAAGCGTTCAATTAAATCATTCATCGGTCTTCTCCAGAAAATTCGTTAAAACATTTACGACAAACAATTAATCCGCGCAACGCACATCGATAATTACAATGCTCGCAAATCATCGGTCTTCTCCATCAAAGTTTTCAATGTGTTCTTGCAGTTCAACGATACGGGCTGTTTGGCGTTCTAGCATTGCGTCTTGATTGGCAATTTCTTTTTTC
>Ga0207959_1000089_pt1 | contig 25583 bp, 46 predicted proteins | sample CryBogCBH20Aug07_FD_184609 | JGI IMG/M metagenome (GOLD analysis project Ga0207959, IMG submission 184609) | Freshwater microbial communities from Crystal Bog, Wisconsin, USA - CBH20Aug07 (SPAdes) (version 2) | ecosystem: Environmental > Aquatic > Freshwater > Lake | place: Crystal Bog... | reverse complement strand
GCCCAGTTCCTTTGCTATTTGGCCTGATGTATAGTCTTGATGCCACATAGCTATAATTTTATCTTTATATATATTATTATTTCTTCGCATATAACTCCCCAGTTACAACACGTCTGGAGCGGTGAAGCACCATACTTACATACTTGCGTTTGTAGTTTTCGTGTCTGCGCTTTAATGGATAGTTCCAAGCTGGCCCTGCCACATGGCAAGAAGCCATTTCAGCAGGTGATTTAACGCCCCAATCAAGGCAGCGTTTGGCGTGGGCTAATCCTATTTCAATACCCTTGGAGCAGCTAAGAAGCTCAGATTTAGAGCCTGAATAACCTAACTGACGAGCCGATGAAGGAAGAACTTGGAATATACCCATAGCTCTTTCACCATGATGGCCCTTACCAAGGCGTGGGCCTACTGCATTACATTGGTAGCTGCTTTCAACCTTTGCGATCGATAGCATGGTTGTTACCCAACGTTTACCAATCTTCTGCTCAGTTTCAGCCACAATCATTGATGTGACTTTTGTTTTGGGAGCAGAAAAATCCTGCTCCCCATAGAATGATTGGCAAAACATAATGCACTCAGCTTCTGCGTGTATTTTGCCCATTCGTTCTTGATCCTTACGGAAGAACTCAGCAGCTGTTTCTTCTTCGCTAATAGACACAGCAGAAGACGAAACTAGAGCAGCTAGTACCGCAGAAATGATAGCTTTTTTCATGATTACTCCGTGATTGCGCTACCATTTGCCCCAAATTTTTGGGCGATCTTTTGGATACCTTCATCCAAATCGTCCAATGACGGACTAAATGTAGCTGCATGGGCAACAGCATTGATCAAATCAATGTAGCTACCCGTTAACATTGGGTTGGCAATCAGCTCTGCATATTTATGAGCTACCAACGCCATTGCGGTGTCATGTAAATCTACTACTTTTCCTTTTGCCATGCCAGCCAAAACTGAGCTATTACGATATATGGACTCTTGTTGCCCATAAGTCTTTGATAAATCATTAGATTTTGCTGCTGCTGCTGTCATAATGTCTGCGTAATTCATATCCATTTCCTTTTCTATCTAGGCACAACTGTGCCATCCATCTTCTTTTTCCATTTTGACCCCCTGCCAGCTGGTAGAGGGTTTCTGCTTTTAACCGCACCCAAGTGCTTTGCTTTTTGGCGCTTGGTTTTGGCTATTCTGGGAATATCCACCGATTTAGTTTGATGCCGATGACAAGTCCTATGAGCAACCCGCAAATTAGTTCCACCATCTTCACCTCCTATTTCTAGTGGTATCTCGTGAGAGACGTCCCATTCTTCACCAGGTTGCACTTTAAGATTGCAAAAATGGCAAATGCCACTTTCACGTTCAAAAATAGCAACCCTTTCTTTTGTTGATATTCTACGTCTTGCCATATTCATCTATTAATAGTTTTACTTTACCAACAAATCTGTAGTTCAGTGCTGTTTGCCCTGCGACGTAATACATTTTACTGTTTGCGTCCCAATAAAGCTCATCAACAATAATAAAATCACTGCTGTTGAGTATTTTTACAAACTCTTGAAGGCTTTGTGCAGGATATTCGCAAAATACCTGATGAATGGGTTTATCCATCCGTCCATTCGGTATAATGACTGTTAAAATAAACCGCATCACAACCTCATTTCGTGGCGTCTGGTCGCTTCATGCGACTGCCATTCACTAAACTTCATTCTAATGTATTCAAGTTGCACTTTCAACAATGCAGCTTTTTGTCGAGCATCAACCATTTGCATGATAAATGCACTCCATTCTTCCGAGGCTTTGACTTTCATCTCAGCCTTGGAAACTGGTATATCGCCAAAATCAGACATCATTTTAGCTAACACAGCCGATTTAGTCTGTTCTAGCATTTCAGCAGCAGTATCGGCATCGACCCAACGCTTTGCGACAATTCGATACTGCTCAGAAAGTGGTTTATCAGCATCCATCAGAAGGGAATACCATCTTCTGTATCTGATGCTGGAGCGGATGGTTTGTTATAATTGTTATTCTTTTCGATTGGTGGACGAAGAAGAATAGACACTTCACCATCAGCACCACCTACTGGCAATGCAGATAGTTTAAGCATAAATTGGTCTTTGCCATCACGACCTTGAAACATTGTTCCAATTTTAGTGAAAAACAATTTTTCTTCATCATTTACGATTGTTTTACGAACAACAAGTGCGTCATATCTTTGTGCCATATCATTACTCCTTACTTTCTACGATTTCGTTTGCTTTTAGTTTTTTACCATGCAGTAACCAAGCTGCATGAATAAAGTCGGCTTCTTTGCTTGTAGATGGATAACCAGCCTTAATAAGTATAGGTAAAGTTTTTTTCCACCATCCACGCAAAATTTCAATATCGTTAATTAGTTGAATTTCATCTATATACTTTTTAATTATTTCTGTTTCTTCCAAAGAAGTTTCAACAACTTCTTTTTGCTCTTTATCATAAAGGGCAAGACCAAATGGGTTACCAAAGGTCATTAAAGCCCGTTTCATGGCATCTGTTTCAGCCTCTTTAATGGCGCTTTCGTGAGCCAACCCAAGATTTGCATCACTACCATGACCAGCGCCAGTGCCATCCCTAATAATATCGCCAATGCGAATACGCACACGAGCAATATAAGTGACATTCCAGCCATCCCGTTTTGCAGAGCCAACTTTACAAGCATTTTCATTTACCAATCGACATTCAAAAGTTTCACGAGACCAGCTATCAAATCCAAATATACGATTTGCCTCTGCGATAGCGTGCCAACCTTCAATGTACGAAAACGATCTATTTGATTGAGAACGTTCTTTTACATATTGTTTGTTAAGGGGTGCTGATAGTTGTTCTTTTTGATCTTTAGTGAACATATTTATATCCTTGTAATTCTAACTGTTTCATCGCCATTCGATAAAAAAGCGCCATTAACAGTTATGCCATCTCTCATATCGTTTTTAATTTCCGTTTTATTTATCTCCTTTTTAATACGCCAATATTTATCATCAATCAAGCTTTCATCGGTAATTATAACAGATGCTGTTGATCTTGATATAGTAACTGTTCCAGATGCAACTTCAAGTTTTCTTAAACGCCCAATTTCCATTACTCGTTGGATCATTTTACGCTTTATTTCAGTGCGATATTTAAGGCGTTCTTTACGTTTTTTTAATTGATCAATATGCTGATCAATTCCTTCAATCATTTGGCTGTCGTAAGCCTCTGAACTAACAATACGATCAATTACCTGTTTAATATCGGTAGAACCTTCAAACATATCATTTCGTAATTGTTCGTCATCTTTTAGCTCTGGATATTCAAGAAGCATAGCATCCAATTGCTGTAATAGATTTTTCACATCTATCTGCATTTATCATCTCCATATTATTGTTCAGTATGATTATCTTTATCGTATTGTGCTTGTGCAAGATCCATTACACGAGCAATGTGGCTGTCTAATACTTCATCTGGAATTGGTGTTAAAGCAGCCATATTTGCTTTAAACATATCCCTCATCAGGGAAAGTTTTATATTCAATAGCTTAATTTCATTATGTAAATTAGTTATTTGTTCTTCATATTGTTTTTCATCATTTGGCATTTTCTAATTCCCTTATCCGTTCTTTTAGTATTTCAATTTCTTGATTTAATTTATCATTTGTCTCCATAACATCGTAGTATTCTTTAAGTCCCCATTCCCATATATCTTTTCGAACAAGGCATAAACCTTGATCAATAATCTCTTGAAATGTGATAGACCCTTCAACCATGTCGTTATATAATAGCACAAGTTTCCACTTGTCAAACTCTTATTTACACATTAAAGATAAAGCATGAACAATACAGAATTATTTGCCAAGCTATTTCCGACGCCTAATTCCCGCAAGGAAATAGCTGAAAAACTTAAGCTATCCCGCCAAGCCATTTATCAATGGAAGCGGGTTCCCGTAGATTACGTCCTTATTTTGGAGCGGTTGACTGGCGTACCCCGCCAAGAAATACGCCCTGACATATATCCACCCGAATGATTTACCTTAGCTTACCTTATCCACCCAGCGTTAACCAATTATGGCGGATGGGAAAGGGTAAAATGTATTTAAGTGAAAAGTACAGGGTATGGAAAAAGCAGGCTATGTGGGAAGCAAGTTTGCAAAAACCTAACCAAATCAAAGGTAAATATCGTTTTTATATTCAAGCGGTTAGACCAGATAAACGGCGCAGGGATATAGATAACTTAATTAAAGTGGCAAGTGATTTATGTGTTACCATAGGCATAATTGAAGATGATCATTTATGCGAAGAAGTTAATGCCAAATGGGTAAAAGATGGAGACCCGTTTGTTATTAAAATTGAACCAGCGGAGGGCTGATATGGAATATAAAACCAGAAAAGAAATGTATGAGGCACACAAAGCTCGGCGTCGTAGAATGGCAGAAGCTGCGGCTCGTTATGAAAAAATGAAGGCTGAAAAGAATAAACCTAAACTACCGCCGCCGCCTTTAGAACCCGTACCTCCGCCTATTTCTGCTGAAGAATTAGCCGAAAAAAAGCTCAAAGAGTTTTTTAATCAAGCTCCTAAAAAGATTTTATCTATCACTGATAAATATAAACTCGTGGTCAATATTGAACCTGACCAGAGAATAGCCCTGTTTGATATTGTTCATGATGTATGTCGCAGGCGTGGCCTAACAAAACAAATGGTAATGTCAAAAAGCCGACAGCGTGAAATTGTTTGGGCAAGGTGGGAAATTTGGTATTTAGCTCGCAATAATATGTCGTTAAGCCTGCCAGTTATTGGCAAACGAACTGGTGGTTTTGATCATACGACTGTTCTACATGGGGTAAGAAACTTTAAGAAACTATTAGATGCAGGCAAGGTAAAGTTAGAAATAATTTCCAATCATTCTAATGCTAGCGAAATGCTAGCAGATAGCTAGCGTCATGCTAGACAATAAAACACTTGACGCAAATCAGATTTAGAGGCAAATTGTAAAAGTAAGGGCCACCAAGCTGCAAACTTGATGGCCCTGAATTACGGAACAATGGAGCTGTTCCGATGTAAAAACAGGGTTATTATACCTTGTTTGCCCGTCGGATCAACCAATAAAATTAGGTGATCTATGGGCCTTCCCTACTACAATCGTTATCCCGGCGACTACGCAAAAGATACCCCTGATTTAAGCTTAATGCAGCATGGGGCGTATAATCTTTTGCTGGATTTTTATTATTCTAATGGAAATTTAAAACGATCTTTGGAGCAATGCTTCAGGATATGCTCTGCTCATTCCGATGAGGAAAGGCAGGCAGTTTCTTATGTTCTCCACACCTTTTTTGAACCTTTGCCAGATGGTGGTTATAGGCATGAACGTGTAGAATTTGAGATAGAACGGCAAACCAAGATTTATGAAGCTAGAGTATATGGCGGTAAAAAGACCGCAGCTAAAAGGTGGGCTAATAACTCAGCTAGTAGCTCAGCTAATAGCTTACCTACAGGATCTGACGATGATTTTTAGGGTAAATTATAGCTCACCTATTAGCTCAGCTAGTAGCTGGAATGTAGCTCAGCTAATAGCAGTCCTTATAGCAACCAAAACCAAAACCAATATACCCTACCAGTATAAAAGAATTACTAGAATAGCTACTATATACGGAACTATTGTTAAGGTGAAATATGGCAGAGCTTAGAGATTATCAGGACACGGCAATATTCAAACTCAGGCAATCCCTTGGAGCGGGTAAAAAACGGCCCGTTGTCCAAATGCCCACAGGCGCTGGTAAAACAGTGGTGGCGGCTGAGATCATCAACATGGCCTTAGCCAAGGGCAAGAAGGTTATGTTTTGCGTTTCAAGCCTTAGCTTGATTGACCAGACTGTAGAGCGGTTCCGTGAAAACGGGATTTACGATGTTGGCGTTATTCAGGCCATGCACGAGCTGACCAATTTTTACGCTGACGTTCAAGTGGCATCGGTGCAGACCTTGATGCGGCGTAAAATTATCCAAAAGGTTGATTTGGTTATTATCGACGAGTGCCACGTCCAATTTAAGTTTTACGCTAAGTGGATGCAAATGGATTATTGGAAAGATATTCCGTTTATTGGCCTGACGGCAACGCCTTGGGCTAAGAGCATGGGCAAACTGTGGGACGATTTGATTGTTGGTACTACCATGACTGACCTGATCGAACAGGGGCATTTATCAAAGTTTAAAGTTTTTGCACCATCCCATCCAGATTTGACTGGCGTTAAAACAGTTGCTGGCGATTACGATATTGGTCAGCTCGGTGATGCAATGGATAAAAAACCATTAGTTGCTGATATTGTATCGACTTGGATTGAAAAGGGTGAAAACAGACCAACGATTTGTTTTGCTGTGAACCGCACCCACGCAAAGAACATTCAAGAGCAATTTGAGGCTGCTGGTATTAGGACTGGCTATGTTGATGCTTTTTCAGATATTCCAGAACGCAATCAAATTGCAAAAGATTTTCACAACGGCGATATTAAAGTTGTTTGCAATGTCGGTGTTTTAACTACTGGTGTTGATTGGGATGTTCGGTGTATAATTTTAGCACGACCAACAAGATCAGAAATTTTATATGTGCAAATGATTGGTCGTGGCCTTCGTACAGCTAAGGGTAAAGAAGATTGTATTATTCTAGACCACAGCGATACCACACTTTCGCTTGGCTTCGTCACAGATATTCACCACAACAAATTGGATATGGGACATGAGAAGAAAAAACCAGCAAAGGCAGAGCCTAAAGAAAAGTTACCGAAAGAATGTCATGCCTGCTCTTACCTTAAACCGCCTAGCGCATTTGTTTGCCCCAACTGCGGAGCCAAACCCAACCCTCGTGCAGATGTTGACCACATTGGTGGTGAGCTGCATGAATTGGATGGGAATAAAAACAAAAAACCAACACAATACACCAGCGCCGAAAAAGAATTATTTTATCGTGAACTGCTCGGCTACACGGAAATCAAAAATTATTCAAAAGGGTGGGCTGCTCACAAATACAAAGCGAAATTCGGTTCTTGGCCCTTCAACGGGATTAGCAAACAACCCAAAACGCCATCGCCAGCAGTAATGAGTTGGATTACTCATCTCAACATTGCTCAAGCTAAATCTAAAAAGAAATCATTCGACAGGAAATTTAGCGGTGAACGTAAAACATTTAACCCAGCTATTAATCGGTTGAAAGACGATTGGGACGAAGCAGCATTTAGAGAGGCGCACAAAAATGACGCCAACTAGAGAACTGGCAATCGGCAAATGGCGTGGTCTGCTTCCACAACTCGGAATAGATAGTAAATACCTTCGCAATAAGCATGGGCCTTGTCCGATCTGCGGCGGCAAAGACAGGTTTAGGTTTGACGATACGAAGGGTACGGGATCGTGGATATGCTCGCAGTGTGGGTCTGGTGATGGTTTTGATTTGGTTCAGCGCAAGCTCGGCCTTAATTTTAGTGAGCTATCGAAGCGTATTAAACCGCTGGTAGGGGGGGTAATAAAAATGGTGCAGGATGTTCAGGTAGAGGACGAAGCCGTTTTAAAGGAACGCATGAAGCGTTTGTGGGCGGCAGGCAGGCCAGTACACCCGGATGGGGTAGTAGCTACCTACCTGCGATCAAGAGTTGGGCGTGTGTGGCTTTCTAATTCAATCCGTGAGGTATCTAATATACGGCATCCAAACAGCGATCAGCGGTTCAATGCTATGATTGCGAGGATCACCGATGTCGATGGTGCAGGGGCAAACATCCACATAACATACCTAGACAATAACGGGAATAAGGCTCCAGTTAGCCCTGTTAAAAGGGTCATGAAAGGTAAGTTGCCAGATGGCTGTGCTATACGACTTGGTAAGCCTGCTGAGTTGATGGGAATAGCTGAGGGGATAGAGACTGCTATATCTGCGTCAATTATCCACGGCGTGCCTGTGTGGGCAGCTATTAACGGCGCAATGATGGCGAAATGGATACCGCCTGAAGAAGTAAATTATATAAATATTTATGCAGATAATGATGTTAATTATACGGGGTTGGCAAAGGCATATACGTTAGCTAATCGGCTTTGTACTCAATATCATATTAGAGCCGAAGTTATTTATCCTCACCAAATTGGATATGACTGGTGTGACACATTAGGTGATTATATTTCATGTGGAGAATATTTCGATGGCAAAAACGTGGGTTGATGGCAATAATTTTGTCAATGTCGAGCTAAATGTTTGTGAAATGCAATATGCTGCGACTGTGGCTATTGTACGCAAAAATGAAAGTGACAAGATGGGTTTGAAAGATGCCAATGGGTTTGACAGGTCTAAATACCCTGTATTGCCAATGGAGATTGAAGGTGTAGCGGCAGAAATAGCTGTTGCTGCATCAAGAAACGTATATTTTGACGCAAGTTATAATACGTTCAAACAGGCCGACGTTGGTGTAGATGGTCAAGTCAGGTATTCGTTTAAAGACCACGGGCGGCTAATTGTACGCAAGAAAGATAACCCAGATCATTGTTATGTGCTTGTGACTGGTCAAATGCCCCACATGATTATCAGAGGCTGGATGTACGGGCATGAGGCTATGAAGGATGGGTATTTAGATACGCCACAAGGACGCCCACCCGCTTGGTTTGTACCGCAAGAGGATTTGCGTCCTTGGAAGTTAAAAGCTAAAGCATAGGAAATTCTAATTTAGCGTCTTTTTCTATTTTTTTGAAATCACCTGATAAAAAAATCTCTAAGAGGTGACTAACAATAAATGGTATTTTAGACCTGTTAGTTCTCCAACGTGTTACTTGCCGTACTGATACGTCAAAGTAGTGTGCCACATCTGCGCTAGTGCAACCTGTGGCAAATATAAATTGTTCGACTATGTTAGTAGATAAATTCATTATTTTCTTCCATTGTTTTGATAAGACGATCACAGGCTTGCACTACATCTGCTTCTGTCCACCAAGGCGCAGCTACGAAACTGGGCCTGTTTTTGGCAGCACAATATAGCTGCCAAAGTTCAGGATTTACCTCACTACATGGTTTTTTATCATCAGGTATATAGCCCATGTGCTGTAGCATGAGTTCGGCTAATTTAGGTGTCATCATTGTATTATTTTCCATGTTTAATTCCTTCTCCGATTTCACATTCAACTTTAATTTTTACGCAACCTAATCTGTTTGCGGAAGCATTTTTATCTGCTTCAGGTTTTGTATGAAATAGTTTAATGCCAGTTGAATAAACGTTAGCCCAATATTCATGCTCAATTTTGGGCGGAATTTCAACAAGATTTAAATAGTTTTTAGTGTCAGATGGATATGCTCTTCCATAAATTGTCCATTCGCAAACAACCCACACTTGATGTTCCAAACTAAATACGGCTCCATGTACAGGATATTCACCATCTCCATCTTTTGCATATAATCGAACAGCCTGTCCGTTTAGTGTGCGATATTCTTTTTTTAAATCAATTTGATTTTTTGGCTTTCTAACTTTTTTAATCTTACCCATTATATGACTCCATTGATCAGATGTTGAATTTCACTTAATAAATTTAACTCTCTATTGGGAAGAGGAGTTCCGTCATCATCAACGTCCCAAATCGTATCTGCTCTGTCTTCTAAATATTCTATTGCAAGATCAAGTGCTTGAATTAAATCTGCGTTATGAGTTTCAAGAGATTTAATTTTAGCTTTAAGCATTTCTAATTCTTTATCCATTTTTCACCTCCACCATAATTATAATTAAAAAGGGAACCAATCCAAACATAATTATTTCCATGTTAACCCCCTTATTAGGGGGAGGCTTACGCCTCCACCATTGACTTGATTACTTTTGCGTTAGCTTTGATTGTGACGCTAGTGATCAAAGATGTCTTTGAGCATTTAGCGATCTGTTCGTCAGTCAAAAGCTTTTTAGCTTCTGCGCCGTCAAAAGTTGTACGCTCTGCAAGTTTTACTGTGACTGTGGCAATTGAACCTTCGATGGTTTCCATGCCAGAGGCTACAAACTCTGCTTTGAGTGCATCTAACTCTTTTGTGAGGGCTGCAATCTCGTCCTTGAGGATGAAGTAGCGGTCAACTGAGTTGTAATTGTTAAGCATTGTCATCTCCATATAATGTCAGCTCGTTGCTGATGTATTTATATATATAGGACATTTTGTCCCCTGTCAAACGCTTATTTTAATTTCTCTGTATAATTCTGGATTATGCGTAAATGGGTATGACCATGAGCCAATTAGCTTATTGTCAAGATATACCCCTTCCACATAATCGCTGCCATCCTCTGTCTCCAATTCTCTAAAATGGATGCGGTCAGTGGCTTCCAGCTCGTCAATATTATCGCTGTTAATGCTTTCGTAAATAGATAAGCAGATAGTGCTCCATTCGCAATGATCTCCAAATGTGATAGCAGGGCTGGTCCAACCAAGAGGGTAAAATTTATTAAGAGTAGTCATTTTAATCTCCATATAATGTGGCAAATCAATGCCATAAGTGTTTATATATAGGACATAGTGTCCTAATGCAAGTGGTATTTTATCATTTGTTGATAATTTTTTTTGTCATTAATTTTCAATAAGTTATGTGCTATAGTATTAATGGGGGTAAAGATATGGTTGACAGATCGGATAAACTTATAGAAGAAATAGCATTGACCCTTTGCGGATATTCGCTGGGAGGGGAAGATAGCTCAAGATGTGATAGGGCTTGCATATTTTGCTCAGGGCAAGCTGAAGCAGTTATAGATAGGATAAATAGATATGAGACTGAAGACAGACAAGCATCTACTGAGCCTAATGATGATGGCGGCGTCGGGAGTGGCGTTCATCTGGGGTGGTATAGCTCTCGTTATAAATCCCCGTATTGACGGAAGTATATTAATCCTTTGTGCGATATATTGCATTTGCTTGGCAATATGGAGCGACTTGAATTAAATAGGTAATATTATGGTTGGCTTTAGATCAAAAAGGCTAATGTCTATAAGCAGGTCAGATAATATGCCTGAAATAAGCTGGTATAAATATGTGCAGCATAACAATATACAAAAATACCTAGAATTAAATTGGTCGGTAATTAGTGAATTACCCTGTCATCATGGTATTTACTGCGTATTAATGCTGTATAATGGCGTAGGTGAACCAATACTTCCGATTTAAATGTAATTACAGAGGAATTAAATATAATGCCAAGCTCAGATAAAACTGTTGGGTCTATAAAAGAAAGATGGCCTGCTGATAAGGTTGAACGAATTTCTATTGATAAACTAATACCTTACGCAAGGAACGCTAGAACCCATAGCGATGCTCAGGTGGCTCAGATTGCGGCGTCTATCAAGGAATGGGGTTGGACATCGCCTGTTCTGGTTGACGAGACGGGGCAAATCATTGCTGGGCATGGGCGTGTGATGGCTGCTCGTCAGCTTGGTCTAAAGGAAGTGCCTGTAATGACGGCAACTGGCTGGACTGAGGCGCAAAAGAAGGCTTACGTTTTGGCGGATAACCAGCTGGCTATGAACGCTGGCTGGGATAATGACCTGCTTTCGGTTGAGCTTAAAGATTTGGCAGGTATGGACTTCAACCTTGACCTTATTGGCTTTGACGGCAAGGTGCTTGAGGGATTGCTGGCTGATAAGACCGAGGGATTGACCGACCCAGACGAAGTGCCTGAAGCGCCTGAAAACCCCGTGTCTGTCCAAGGCGATCTTTGGATAATGGGTAAAAACCGCCTACTTTGTGGTGATAGTACAAGTATAGATCATATTCAAAGATTAACGGATAATTGTCTAGTTGATATGTGGTTAACTGACCCTCCATATAATGTTGCTTATGAAGGTAAAACTAAAGATGCCTTAACAATTAAAAATGACTCAATGAGCAACGAAAGTTTTAGACAATTCCTTAGAGATGCTTTTGTGGCTGCTGATACAGTTATGAAAGCTGGAGCTGTTTTTTATATTTGGCACGCTGATAGTGAAGGATATAATTTCCGAGGAGCTTGCTTTGATGCTGGGTGGAAAATTCGACAATGTTTAATTTGGGCTAAGTCCACTATGGTCATGGGGCGTCAAGATTATCAATGGAAGCATGAGCCTTGCCTATATGGTTGGAAAGAAGGTTCTTCACATTTGTGGGCAGCCGATAGAAAACAAACGACGCTTCTTGAGTTTGATAAACCATCTCGCAATGGTGAACATCCTACGATGAAACCCGTTGCTTTGTTTGAATATCAAATGCTTAACAATACAAAGGGTGGAGATATTGTATTGGATAGCTTTGGTGGTTCTGGAACAACACTTATTGCAGCGCAAAAAAATGGTCGTTACGCTTATTTAATGGAGCTTGACCCTAGATATGTAGATGTTATTGTTAAGCGGTGGCAAGAGTTCACTGGACAAGAAGCCATTCTAGATGGTGATGGCAGAACATTTAATGAGATGAAAAATGAACGACATGGTAAAGAGGGGTAAAAGAGGCCCAGCTCCATTCCAGCCAACCGAGCAACAGCGAAAGCAAGTTCGGATGATGGCAGGTATGGGCATCCAGCAGGTTAATATTGGTAAGATCATTGGCGTTTCTGACGAGACGCTTCGGAAGCATTTCCGTGACGAGTTAGATACTGGCACGGACATGGCTAACATGGCTGTGGCTTCTAACCTCTACAGTATAGCAACAAGCAATAAGCCGGGAGCTGTTCCCGCTGCTATATTCTGGATGAAAACACGGGGCCGTTGGTCTGAGACTAATAAGACCGAAATAACTGGCGCTAATGGTGGGCCTATTGAGGGGACATTCAAAATAGACGTTAAGAAGTTCGATGCCGATCAACGAGCAATGCTTAAAGAACTAATTATGTCGGCTAAGGTTGGGGCAGGAAATGAAGATGACGATGAAGAAGAATGATGCCGTATTCCTGTCGAAAGCCAGCTACCACACGTTTGGCTGGCTCAAGCGTCCTGAATATGACAGTGATGCTGGCTATGCCTATGAAATGCCCAACGGCGACTTGTTATTTACAGATGACCCACGACACCAATATGGACTGACATTAGAAATCTGGATGGATAAGGCAAGCGGGGAGAAGTTCTGCACCCTGCCAAAGAAACGGCAAATCAACGATGCTAGACCTTGACAGCTACATAAAGACGCTAATTACGGAATACCCCGATCAAACATTGCAGGAGATCGAGAAGGAAGACTGTGAAGAAAGCCTTTATGAGTTTCTGACTAAGGCGTGGAAGTACATTGACAGTTCTCCATTCGTGGACGGGAATTGCATTGAGGCCGTTGCCGAGCATCTGATGGCTGTGACTGATGGTCAGATTAAGAAACTAGTCATCAACATTCCCCCACGCTGTGCTAAGTCCAGCTTAACAAGTGTGGCATGGCCTGCATGGACGTGGGCGCAAAGCCAATTGTCTGATACATCGGGACCAGGCGTTCAATTCCTAACGGCATCCTTTGCGCAACAATTGAGTTTGCGTGATAACCTGAAGATGAGGCGTTTGATTACCAGCGAATGGTATCAGAAGCATTGGGGTGATCGCTTTCAGCTCATGCCTGACCAAGCAGCTAAAGGCAGGTTCGATAACAACAAGAAGGGGTCGAGGCTGGCAACGTCTGTGGGCTCGGCTCTTACGGGTGAAGGCGGTAATATTATTATCGTTGACGATCCTAACGCAGCACAGGAAGCTTATTCTGATGCTACGATTGAAAGCACAATTGAATGGTGGACAGGCGCCTTATCAACCCGCCTTAACAATGCCAAGACTGGCGCTTATGTCGTTATTCAGCAAAGACTGTCGGAGCGTGATCTGACGGGTTATTTGATGAGTAAGAACTTTGAAGAATGGACGCATCTGTGCTTGCCGATGCGTTTCAGTCCTTCCCGAAGCTATACAACTAGTATTGGTTGGTCAGACTGGAGAACTCAAGAGGGTGAGTTGCTCTGGCCTGAACGCTTCGGGGAGGAAGAAGTTAAGAACCTTGAGACTAACCTCGGCCCATTTGCTGCCGCTGGTCAGTTGCAGCAGTTACCCGTTCCAAAGGGCGGTGGTATCATTGACAGCGATTGGTGGAAGTTATGGGAAGCATCAGAATACCCTCCGTTTTCTTATATTGTGGCAGCCTTGGATACGGCATATACGGAAAAGGAAGAAAATGACTTTTCGGCTATGTCTATTTGGGGCGTCTTTGAGCATGACATAACAGCCAAATCATCTCGTATTATTGGCGAAGATGGTAGGACAATGCAGGTCGAGCGTAGCTATGGTCAGATGTCGCCGAGGGTTATGCTGATCGGCGCATGGCAAGCTCGGTTGCAGTTCCACGATTTAGTAGAGAAAGTACAAAAGACATCCAAGCAATTTAATATAGATAAACTGCTTATTGAGGCTAAAGCAGCAGGTATAAGCGTGTCTCAGGAGCTGCGGCGTGTTTACGGAGCGGAGGAGTTTGCCGTCCAGCTCGTAGATTACAAGGGTAAGGGCAAAGATAAGGTAAGCCGCCTATATGCCGTCCAGCATCTATTTGCGGAGGGGCTGGTATTTGCACCTGAGATGTCTTGGAGCACTGAGGTAATTGAGCAAGTCGCATCATTCCCCAAGGGCGCACATGATGACTTGGTCGATACAGTCAGCATTGCTATGAGCCACATTAGACAAACTGGGCTATTGCAAAGGCCAACTGAACTTGCTGAAGAATTAGAAGCTAGTAAGAAAAATTGGGGCAAACCGCCAGTTCCGCTTTACCCAGTCTGATATTTAGTCTATATTATATTGACAGTATATTTATTAGGAGATTAGTATGTTTCGCACTGCTGCAAATCAACAGATATGGAATGATTATAGAGATATACAGAACAAACTTGATGAGTTGTTTTATCAATCCTATCCACGAAAAGATTATGAGAACATTGTTCGTGCATTGTTTAAATGCGCTGAATTGTTTGAAAATATTCTAAATGATTTGAATACTGACGGCATTACTTCTGAAAGGCAGGAGGAAATACGACTGTATCTTAGCATCATCAATGGGCATATCAGAGAAGATAAAGATTATAATGTTCATATTATAAATCAGGAAAATACAGATGATTGATCTAGAAAAGAAATACACCAACAAACGCAATGATGAGATTAAGTTGAGCCATATTGATCGTGGCATTGTTTATGGCTGGGTTAAGCTAGGTATTGATTGGTATTCGCATCAGTGGGATGAGGAGACTGGTAAAGTGTTGTTAAATGCGCCAGATGTTAATGATCTCATTGAAGTCAAACCACGAATTAAACGGACTATTTGGTTAAATATATATGAATATTGTTTTCTGTGTTGTTCTAGCAAAGAAGAAGCTGATCATTACGATGGTGATGATCGTTTGGCTTGCATAAAAGTTGAGATTGATGTTGAAGAAGGAGAAGGACTATGAGTAAAGAATTAATCGTTAAACGGCTGCGTAATTTTGAACAATGGATTCGTGATCCAAAAAATCAAAATTTCACATTAAGTTCTGATTTATTTGACGAAGCCGCTAATCGCATTGAGGAACTGGAATCATCTCTGTGGAACAATATTACCAATATTACTAAACCACAAATTCAAGAACATCACGAAACTATGCGTGATCGCTTTGCTATGGCAGCACTTACATCTTTCAAAACTAACGCTATCGCAAAGAGACAAGCTGAACGTGCTTATGAAATCGCTGATGCAATGTTAGAAGCACGAAAGATGGAGACTGAGTGATGACTGATTGGCAGCCAATACAAACCGCACCAAAGGGTCCAGAAATCCTTGTTTGGGATGGAAAAGATATTTGGCTGGTTGAAACAGAATTTGGAATGTATCCAAAACACAATGGCTGCGGATGCTGCTCCTCATCTGTACATTATGAGGCTACTCACTGGATGCCTTTACCCAAACCACCGAAAGAGACTGAGTGATGGATAAATCTAAATTTTATTGGAGGGCCATGCCATTGGGAGATTGGCATATTTATTATGGGAAGAGTATGTGTTTGGTCGCTGAAGGTCCAGGATGGACGCAGTATTTTGGATTTAATTTATATCAGCAAATTAAAAATGGCGATATAAAAATGGATGTGTTTGGTTATGAAAAAAAACCGACGGAGAATAAGTGATGACTGATAATCTTGTGGAACGGCTACGGGCTGTTGATGTCAGTTGGAGCTACGAAGGGGAACTATGCGCTTGTGCTGCTGATCGAATTGAGAAACTTGAGGCGGCATTAGCCAATATTAAAGGATGGTTCCCTAGAAATATTTCAAACCCACATGAGCAAATCAGAATGATGCAAGATTATGCTTACGCTGCATTAAAGGAGATTAAATAATGGTTGACAATTTTGTTGGACAATTGCGACAAGAACTTCACGACTGGGAAATTGAATTAGCTATTGAGCAGCGCAAACAAGCCGCCGACCGCATTGAGCAGCTGGAAGCAGCATTAAGAGAAGTTGTAAAAGTTGACTGCGGGTTTGTTTGCAAATGTGCTGAAATAGCTCGCACCGCATTAGAGGATAATAAGTAATGGCTGAATGGAAACCAATAGAAACAGCACCAGAAATGACCGATATTCTTGTTTATTCAAGTGATAGAAGACAAGCAGTCGCATATTGCGATTTAACTGATATGGATGGTTTTTACGATGAGCCAATTAGGGTTTGGAATGTTGGCGGCTTGTTTTTATCTGGAGATACAGAGTTTCAACCGACCCATTGGATGCCATTACCTGAGCCGCCAAAAGGAGACTGATTGGTATCACGATAAGTTCATTTAATAAGCATGGCATTAAAGGACTGGAACAATGACTTTGCGCTGGTATGACAGTAAAATACAAAAGGAAATGGATGTCCTTGACGCATTGTTATATTGCGCAGATCATGGCGAGCTATGGGTTGGCCTTTTGGTTAGAGCTGCACAAGAAATAAAAGACTTGCGGGATGAAAATAAAAACTTAAAAGAAGAAAATGAAATACTTAGGGGACTAAAATACGACCCTATTTCTCAGCGCAAGTCTATGTAGTCACAACCCTGTTATCGTTGTATTGTATGTACATTGTATATACAGGGGTTTGTTATGAAGTTTTCTTTAGATAAATATGAGCGTTTCATAGATAATGTGTTAAGGTTGGTCTGGTTAATATTTGCTATTGCCATGACATACTCAACCTTAACAAAATGAAAACCATAGCTATATTTACGCATGACCCAGAATGTTCTGACGATTGCTGTGATGGCATGATTGCGGCGTTGTACCCTCATTATCAGATAAGGCTATTTGATGAGACTGAATTTACTAAGAAAACTTTTGAAGGAGTTGATCTTGTGGCCTTTGGTGGGGGTATCGGAGATGCAGATCGTTATTACGATTTTTTTAAACGACGTGAAGGTAATCTTGTGGCCCAGTTTGTTGAGGGTGGGGGTCGCTATCTCGGAATTTGTATGGGCGCTTATTGGGCTGATCGTAATTACTTTGATATTCTTGATGGTATTACTGCCCATCAGTATATTAAGCGTCCTGAAAGTGACATTCGTAGGTCTTATGCGACAGTTGCTAAGATCAACTGGTTGGGAATACCTCAGGAAATGTTTTTCTACGATGGCCCAACGTTTCAAGGGGAAGGCTCCACGCAGGTCATAGCCAGATATTCAAATGGAGACCCTATGGCAATACGTCAGGGCCGTATAGGGCTTATAGGATGCCATCCTGAGAGCGAAGAAAAATGGTACAAACAATATAAATATTTAAATAAAAAATGGCACAACGGATACCATCATGCCATTTTATTAGATTTTGTTAATTCTTTGATGGAAGCTAACTAATCATTCTTTTGCTGAAAGGGAACAACAACACCCATCTTTTTGGTAGGGATGGATAAGATTATCTTTTTCATCATAAGAATGGACAAAGTACGCATAGTCTCGTCTTCCGTTGTGTTTGCAAATTTAGCCACAACAACAAAAGCAAGCCCACGTTGAGCTATAGGGTCAGAAGGAAGGGACGGGACTTCCTCTTGATATACATAGTCTTCATCATCTTCATTCATGCGGTTTCCCTTCCCGTTACAATCCATTCATCGGTTTCGACAGGATTATCTTCTTCAAACTTGAACAATGCTATTGGCTGACGAGGCTTCTCACGATGGTAAGCACGATGCCTGTCCCGTTCCAGATAGACAATCCGTTGCTCAAGGTTGGTAATTAATTGATTTAACTCTAGTAATTCTCTAGCCATTTCATTTTCTGCATCAGCAGGGCCAAATTTCACACGAAATAATTTGCAAAGCTCAACAGCATCGGAAGTCATTTTATCAAACCTCATGAGTATTTTTCTTTCAGTTCAGCCATATTTATAAAACGATGAGAAACAATATGGCCTGACTTGATGGATAGATCGAATATACCATAACTCCATCCGCTTGTAGCCGTTCCTGCATACTTAGCCACATAGCCATCAGGCATTGCAGAGCCTAGATTAAGGACTTCAATGCTGTTGTTGATGCCAATCTTGGGAGCTTTTCGGAAGGTTGCCCGATGAGTATGTCCAAACACAATTGAGTGAGTTGCGTGGTTAGCTATTGAATTTTCAGAGTTTTGTCCACCAAAGGGTTTGCCCATAATGTTTTTGGGTACATGGGTAAAGCCAACGCCATCAACAAAAAGCCAATGACCATAGTCATGCAGACGCCATCTATATTGTGCACAGATTTCTTCAAACTGCATATAAAGAGAGCCAGCAGTCTCAGGTGATTTGTTCTCAAATCGGTTGATACGATCTTCATGGTTGCCAGCAATTAGCTCCATGTGTATATCTAAACCATTGATTTCTTTTAAGAAAGCTCGCATTGCTTCTTCACAGCTTTCAAGATCGTTCTTAAAGCTTGGGCGTTGAGCATATCCTTGTGAGCCAATAGGCTCGTGGGTTGATACGCTATCCCATGAGCAGAAGTCGCCAATTTGTATAATTCTATGTGGTCGGGTTTCGGCGCAATGACGAGCAATCCATGTAAATCGTTCTTTGTCCATATTGGGCTGGTCATGTATATCGCCAATAGCAACAACCCTCGTTGCGTCTTCCCTGCCAGCAATATACCTTGGCTTTAAGGATTTTGCTTTCTGTATGTTTTCGATGACATTCTTGAGCGACTTAACTTCTTCTTCCAATGCCCACATCTCTTTCAAGCTGTCTGATACATGGATTTCTCTATTGAATTTAATTTTGCTTCTAAGCGTACTTTCTGGGAACCCTAAATACCTGCTTACTTTGTTTTTAGAACCGAACCTTTTGAGTAATTGTTCTATATCTTCAGAAGATAATATCATGATAGTTTCCGCCACAAACTATAAATTACATATCACAATTGCATGAAACTTTGAATACAAAGAGTTTTTAGGTAATAACTTGGTTAATTTTGATTGTTTGTGCTATATATATTAACCGCTGTTTGCTCCCGTGGCGGGATACAAGTAAGAACCTCTTTGCTCAGAAAAGGTCAGTCATCGTTCACTGTGGTTAGCCTACGATGGCAAACGGGACAATTATTTTGGGGTACGTTATGCAACGGGTGAACTGTCAAGCAATAGTTGACATTATTAAAGAGCCTAAGATGGGCAACAAGGGTTTAGCTACTTACCGAGTTGAGACTTGGGGTAAAGAACCTTATGATTTTGTTCGCATATATGAAATTGCTGCAAAGTCTGATACATTAGCGGCACAAGAAGGAATTAGGCGTTTTGTTGATGAGATGGAACGCCTGCCTTTGGAATAGGATTTTACCATGCCTTTAGTTCCTGGCCTTACGCCATCTATACGCCAAGAAGCTCCTGAAGCAGAGCCAATGCCCTCTGCCGATGATGTAGTAATTGAAATGGTTGAAAACGGCGACCAGCCAGTTTTTGATACTAAAGGCAACGTTTTGGAGATAGAGCATGGCGATGGGTCAATTACTATCTCCTTGGACGGCAGACCAATTGAAGAAGGCGATCAAAAGTCGTCGAAGGGGTGGTTCGACAATCTGGTTGATGAGATTGATAGTTTGGAGCTTAATCGTATTAGCTCTGAACTGTTACGGGGTATTCAAGACGATTTGGATAGCCGTAAAGAGTGGATTGAGGATCGTGCGCAAGGCATTAAACTTTTAGGCTTGAAGGTAGAGCTTCCTAATCTGGCAGGGGCATCTGACGGAGCACCTGTCGAGGGTATGTCAAAAGTCCGACACCCACTATTGCTAGAGGCTGTTCTTCGTTTTCAGGCTAATGCTCGTAGTGAAATGCTTCCTACGGATGGTCCAGTTAAAATCCGCAATGACGATAATAATGCCTATTTGGGGGAGGACCAGCTTGCGAGTGCGCTGGAGCGGGATTTAAACCATTACCTGACCAGCGTGGCGTCTGAGTATTATCCAGACACAGATCGTATGCTTCTTATGCTCGGTTTTGGTGGGACAGCTTTTAAGAAAATTTACTTCTGCCCATTAAGAAACCGCCCTGTATCTGAAACTGTGGATGCTGACGACTTGATCGTTAACAACGCAGCTACTGATTTGCGTAATGCACGCCGTATTACACATCGTGTGTACATGAAGCCAAGCACAGTTAAGCGTCTTCAAATTCTCGGCGTTTATCGTGACATTGATTTGCATCAGGCGGCTATGCCCAAGCTGGATGCCGTACAGCGCCAGAAAATGGATCAGCAGGGTATCCAATTGGATACAAAAAACCCTGATGATCGTGATCGTGAAATTTACGAGTGCTATTGTGAATTGGACATCCAAGGCTTTGAACATAAGTATAAGGGTAAAGAAAGCGGTCTGGAAATTCCATATCGTGTGACGATTGACGTTTCCTCTAAGGAAATTTTATCAATTGTGAGGAACTATGATGAAGACGATCAAGAGCTACCAGAAGCCCGTTCAAACTTCGTCAAATACACATACGTTCCTGGCATGGGTTTTTATGATATTGGACTTTTGCATATATTGGGCAATACGACCAATGCAGTTACTGCTGCGTGGCGTGAGCTTCTTGACGCAGGTATGTATGCGAATTTTCCCGGTTTCCTTATGGCGGACACGGGAGCTAGACAGAATACGAATATCTTTCGTATTCCTCCAGGCGGAGCTGCTCTTGTTAAAACTGGTGGTATGCCGATCAACCAAGCGATCATGAACCTGCCCTATAAAGAGCCATCCAGCACGCTTGCTGCCTTGGTTCAGGATATGGCTCAAACAGGTATGCGCATCGGTGGCACATCTGAACAGCAAGTCGGTGAGGGCCGAGCTGACGCCGCTGTAGGCACAACGCTGGCTATGATTGATCAGGCCACAAAAATTGAAAACAGCGTTCATAAGCGGATGCACGCTTCTCAGGCAGAGGAATTTCGCCTGCTTGTTGAGTGCTTTAAAGAGCATCCAGAGAGCTTCTGGCAACGCAATCGCAAGCCAGCTATGGAATGGGATGAACAAACATTCTTGCAGGCTTTGGAAAACTTTGACCTTCAGCCACAAGCTGATCCTAATACATCAAGCCATAGCCAACGCCTGATGAAGATTATGGCGTTGAAACAACTGCAACAGCAAAACCCAACCATGTACGATCCTATTGCGATTGACACGGCTGCTATGCAGGCTATTGGCTGGAGCAACCCTGAGCAGTTCATGGCTCCTCCGCAAACCCAAGGCCAGATGCCTCCGCAAATGAAGCAGGCTATGGCAGAGCTTCAAATCAAGAAACAAGAAGCTGATGCTAAGACAATGATGGCTCAAGCAAAAGCTGCACAAATGCAAAACGAAATTCAAAATGGTCAGAATGGGCAAAAGCCAGTTGACCCTGTTGAGTTGGCAAGGATGCAACTTGAACAGCAAGAAATGCAGCAAAAGTCTCAGGATGCCGTTCTTGATGCCATTAACCGAAAGCGTGATCGTGAAAGCCGTGAGCGTTTAGCAGCTGTTAAGTTGGCAGAAGATATGGCTGCTAATCCACAAGCTATCCCACTAATGCAAAATCTGCTACATGGAGATATGATAAACCGCTTGGAAGCTAATGAACCTTCATTGCTACCAACGACGCCTAACTCGGTGCAGTAATGGAAAATGACCCGATCTTCCATGCCATTTTACTTGCTAAACGCATGGCAAGAGGTGGTTATGCTGACGGGGGTGATACATCTGATCCAATTGCTTATGCCAATAGCTTGTTAGGTTATGGCGACGCAGCCAGTCAATCTTCATTAAATAACAGTGGGTTACCTACATCTTTGCCGATGGGAATAGCTCCCTCTGTGGCAAAACCATCGGCGATGCAAACGCCTGGCACACCTAGCTCCGTTCAGCCAGATATTAGCGGATTGTCAGCCCCTGCTGCTGGACAGGCGGCTCCTTCTGTGGCGGCTGGCCCTGCGGCTCCTACGCCATCGACACCCGCTCCAACGCCTACGCCTGCGGCTGGTAAGCCTGCTGCCAAAAAAGATGAAACGACATCAACCAATACGCAAAAGCGTGGTGGGCGTGTTGGTTATTATGATGGCGGTTTAATTGATCTAGATACCCCTGTTCCTAGTACCCAACAAAATATTGGTTTGTATGGTATTGATTGGGGTAATCCTGATAGTTCTGCTGATTTCTTTCGTGCTGATCAACAATTGCAAAAAGCATTAGCTGTTTCAAATCAAATACTTAACGGAAATTCTGACGTTGATAGCAACACAAATCCACGACTTATTCCTCCAGAAGTTATCCCCAATCCAACGCCAAATAATGTGCCGTTGCCTCCCGTTAGGCCGTCTAATTTAGGCGATGAAACTACAGATACATCAACTCAAGCGCCGCCTGCATCTGCTCCGCAAGGTGGCTCGACTGTTCCTCCGCCACAAAACGTTAATGTCAAGGGCGTTGATCCACGTTTAATTGATATTTACAACGAGGCATCTAAATCCCTGCCAGAGGGTTACAGCGTTCAACTAACGTCTGGTTATCGTGCTGGCGATCCTCGTTTTCATGGGCAGGGTAAAGCAGTTGATTTTCAAATTACCGATGCCAATGGCAACGTTTTAAACAATTATCAAAACTTGCCAGCCTTCAGAACTTATGAACAATTTGCTCAATCGGCTCGCAAAGCCCAAATGCAAATGTATCCTGAGTTAAACGATCAGCTGCGTTGGGGCGGATATTTTTCAGGCAAAACACATCCGTTTGGTGGCCCTTATGGAGCTGTTGATATTATGCACCTTGACCTTGGTGGTGATAAGGTCGGTATGCAAGGCGGTTCATGGGCTGGCGGATTAACAGACGCACAACGCAAACTATTGCAAAATAAAGCAATCAGCCAAGGTATGGGGCAAGGATATGCGTCTGGTGGAACACCAGAAGCAGATTTATCTAATCAAGATAAAATTGTTCGTGATGCTCTTTTAACAGCTAATTCAATGCCTAAAGAAGATTTATTTAGCGGTAATTTAAATCAATATAACACAAACGCTACTCTGTCTGACGGCAATTTGTCTGCATCATTTGGGTCTGTTAATCCAATAGAACAAAGTTCTGGTGCTTCTCTTTATCCAATGTTTAATACTACATTGGGCGCACAATTATCGCCAAAATTCAACACATCATTTACACGACAAACGCCATTGAGCAATTCTCAATCGGGTTCATCTAATATCGCATCTTTTGGCTATAATGACAGCGACATAAGTAGCAATGCTCAATTTGGTGATACACCATCTGGAAGAATGTATGGTGCTACATTTGGCAAAAACAATGCTGACAGCAATTTAAACTTGTTTGGAAATTATACTCCAAAAACACATAACTTTACTGGTGGAATTGAATATTCCAAGCGTTTTGCTTCTGGAGGATCTGTTGTTAATCAAGCATTTAGTGTATCATCTGGCGGGATGATTAATCATGCTTTGCGTAAAGCTTACGCCACAGACGGCACTGTTACAGATCCAGCGGATACACCAACTGCTGGTGATTATCAGCCAACAGGTGATCCTGACTTAGATACGGCATTACAGCAAATTAGTGATGCCAAAAAAGAAATGGATCAAGGTGCTACGGAATACAAACAACCTATATCTGAACGGATACAAAGCGGTGCAAGTGCTGGATTTGGAAGCCAACCAATAGGTTATAATCCAGAAGATCAGCAAAAAATTGATGATATATCTAAACAATATCCATATTTAGAAATGCCGTTAAATATTGCCCAAGGTATTTATCAATCCGTGGCTACGCCAATATCTTTGGCTGGCAGGGGAATTAATGCTCTTGTGGGTGGAACATCAGGTGCAATAGCTGGAACTTATGGTGAAGCGACAGGCGCTGATGAAACAGATGTAAATAAACTGCAACGTGATTTAAATTCATTAGGGCAAAGTGCATTAATTGAAACAGGCAGAACTGGAGATATTCCAGCAGTTAAAGAAGAAGCGCCTATCATTAATAATACTCCTATTGTTGATAAAGCATTAAGTAAAATACCTGAAGAACCTGAACCTTTACCAACGACAAATATTCCTGAAACATCAAAAACTTCTTACAGCCAAATTGATCCTGAAGGTAATTTAAATTTACGCCCATCCGTAAAGGCGGAAGATTTAAAAGGCCCAGATGTTCAAACTGTGGATAGTTTTATAAATCAGCTTAAAGGTAAGCAAGGATTTACACCTGATAGTTTAGAAGAAATTAAATCTCAGTTCGCTGACAAGCCAACAGTGAGCAAAGATGATTTTGCCAATAATATGCCTGCATCACAATATAATAAAGAACCGCTTGATATGCAAAATTATGATCAGGCTAAAGGCGATATAGATGATTATTTTAATAGCCAATATGAAAATTTGCCACAATTTGTAGCTTCTAAAGTATTAAAAGATGCAGGACATTCATTTTATAATAAATTGTTAAATGAATTATCATCACGAGATTATATTGACGATAGTATTAAAACACCTGATATGATAGATAGATTTAATCTTGCACAAAATTCTGCAAATGAATTTATAACTTTGCCAGTTCAAGTAAAATATTTTTTATCTCATTGGTATGGAATAAATAATTTTAGACAATTGAGAAGAATGTCCGATGATTTTAATACGCAAACAACTGCTGCTGTGATTAGATATCCAGAACAATATCCTGAATTTTTTGCTCAATATAATAGCAAATTAAATCAAGCAAGAAATAATTTAACTAATATGCACAATGAACAAATTGATCACTTAAATGATCAGTTTGGTAATTCAAATGTTATCAAAAGACCTAAATATCGAAATGTTCAAAGATTAGTTTTCGATAAAGACAATCCATCTTTGCGGGAAAATTATTTTGAAATGGGCGTTTCACATCCCAATTATGATAAATTATATAAACATTTCAGCAATTTTAATAACGGCATAGGTCATTTTCGGGGTACAATGACCCCCGATGGAGCATCCATATTAAATGCAGATAAACCTGGTGAAAATTTATCTCAATCAATGTTACAAACAAAACCTAATTCTGCTGTTATTGAAGAAATACAATCTGATGCTCAACAAACAAATCAACAAACTGGACCTTTAAGGCAAGTT
>Ga0207959_1000084_pt1 | contig 26462 bp, 33 predicted proteins | sample CryBogCBH20Aug07_FD_184609 | JGI IMG/M metagenome (GOLD analysis project Ga0207959, IMG submission 184609) | Freshwater microbial communities from Crystal Bog, Wisconsin, USA - CBH20Aug07 (SPAdes) (version 2) | ecosystem: Environmental > Aquatic > Freshwater > Lake | place: Crystal Bog... | reverse complement strand
GTAACCTGTGAATCCTGTGGGACCAACAATTCCGTTTGATGGACCAGTAGGACCAATGATTCCAGTAGGGCCAGTTGATCCTGTAATGCCAGCTCCTGTAGGTCCTGTGTAACCAGTCGGACCAGTGTAGCCAGTGTAGCCAGTGTAGCCGGTGTATCCCGTATAGCCGGTGTAACCAGTTGAACCAGGAATCGGGGTGGTAAAGTTTGTTAATGTTGCTCCAGTATATAGATATCCTTGTGTTATCCAAAGATCATATGCAGTGGTTGTTCCACTTTTACTTGTAATATCCCAATTATATGCGCCAATGGGTGCCGGAGGACCAATAAATGTTAAAACACCGGTTTTATAATCAAATACATATTGAGCAGATGCAGGGCTTACCCGCTGAGCAGTTCCGTTAGAGATAGTTGTCGGAGTACAAGTTATGCCAGTTGGGATCGCATAGATGTAAAGATCAAAACTAGTATGAAAAAGTTTAGGTATCCAATTGGAAAGACCTGAACTCCATGAAACACCAATAAGTGCTGGATTTGAATTTGCAACTCCGGTACCCCAAACGGACGATAGTTTTACAAAGTTCGGGTTCGTTGCCACAAACCCACCAATAGATGATACTTGTGCACAAGCAGCAGTTGCTCCGGAATAAAGGTAATGCGATTCGCTCCATACATTATCTGCAAATGCAATTCCATTTGTAAATATATTTTCATTCAGTGCGGAAATAGTTACTTTAGTGACATCATCGGTTTTCACCACACCTGCTGCGTCTTTTTTATATACATAATCTAGTTCATTTGATGTTATAGCATTGTACGAAGACATATTTACTTAATTTAACTATTTTATTAAGATAAATATAATGCGTTTCTATCTATATATCCGGTAAATTTAATATTAACATAAATATCACCCACCACAGTATATGTTGCAGCCGTATTCAATTGTAAGGTTATATTTGATCCTGAAGAACCACCTCCACAACCACCTGCATTATTAGATGGAATACTCCAGTTGTACCATGTTGTTGGTGTTGATGATGAATTCCAAAGGGCCCAAGTATTTACAATCCCAGCTAAGTTTCCAAGATGTAGAACAAATGTTCGCAAGAATCCCTGTGTACTAATTTTAATTAATAAATATTTTGCTCCGCTCGAAAATGCGGCTGTTCGTGGTAATATATATGTTGAGTTCAGAACAGTCGTAAAATTGTCTGCATGAAAGTATCCATCATATGGGTAATATGCACAATCATTCGTCGATAAACTTGCTAATACCCCAGGAACATTAACTACAACATTTGCAAGTACTGGTGTATCAGGAGTTCCTTCGCTCGAAGGAATCGTGCATCGAGTTAATGATTTGACTGCAGATGATGTTTCAACACGTAATGGGATTGTAACTTCATCAGGTACTGGATAAACATAGCCTATTAAAGATTGTCCTCCGATCCAAGTATTTGTAGTAGGAAAATACGGTATATTTGAAGAAGTCTTACCTATTGCATTAACTAAGTTTGCTAAAACTTGAGAAGTGCTGTTAATTGGCATATTGAAATTTGCACTATTGAAGTAGTTTACATTTCCTCCAATATGTGGAAAAGAACTATATCCGGATCCATTTAAATACTCCAATGTACTAGCCGCAAATGATCCGCTCGAACTTCCCGATAATGTATTGTAATTAAATATTCGGTTATCATTCACATTATAAATATTACCAACGGATAGTTGATCTTTAAATACAGGAACATACGCACCATTTGTAAAATATGTAATTCCACTAACGATAGATGTGCTGCCAGTGACTCCCAAAATACTATAAGGTGCCGCAATAAAAGGATACCCCATCGAATCTGACGCGGGTAAGTATATTGGAAGTGTTTTTGTAATATAACTTCCACTACCTGTACCTCCAGTGTTATGCGTATCTATAGATATTGTCACGGTATAGTTACCCGGGTTGGGTGTGACTGTAAAGGGTATAGTAAAAGTTAAGTTTGGTTGACCCGATGTAACACTATTATTATAATTGAGGGTATTTGCTGAGCTATACGTATAACTATTTACAGTGAGTGGTGGATTATACGAAAAAGTCATATCATAGTATATTGCATTCCCCAGGACTGTAATATTATATGTAAGTGCATTCGTTACATTATTAAATGAGTATGATATGGATGCATCATTAATGTATGCATGCATACCAATATTTCGAACAAGTGCATAGTCAAATCCCGATGATCCAGTTCCGCCACCAGTAGGACCCACTGGCGAGTATCCAATTTGACCCAAGAACAAAACTATGTTTGGGTCAGTTACTAAAGTAGCCATACCAGTCGGTCCGTCTTTTCCAGTAGGTCCTGTAGGACCTGGTACATTAGAAGTTCCACCAGCAGCCATTTGGCCATAATATGCGGAGGTAGGGACTCGTAGTTGCAAATTAATATTTCCTCCGCTTGTGAGGTACGACATTATTCATTAGTTATAGCAAATTTCACGAGTTATAGGATTGTACCACAAAGAATTTGCAGCACCTCCATTGGATGCTTGCCGAATCGGAGCTACATAGAAGGATCCTGTCTGTCCAGCTACTCCGGACACATCATTTCCAGTTGCATTCAGAATAATTGTATTATTAGGCTGTGGAGTAGTGCCTCCAGCTCCAGCATTTTTACCAATAGCTACAGAATTAGTCCCTTGAGAAATGCCACCCGCAGCTTGTCCAACAGCTACGGCAAACGTTTGCTGATTGGAGTATCCTGCCGAGTTTCCAATAGCTACGGCATTCGCTTGCTGATTGAATTGACCTGCATAGAGTCCAATAGCTACGGCATTTCCCTGTTGATATACTTGACCTGTGTAAGTACCAATAGCTACAGCATTCGATTGCTGACCTGTGTATCCCGCCTGAAGACCAACAGCTACGGCATACGCTTGCTGATTGGAGTATCCTGCCGAGCTTCCAATAGATACGGCACTCTGTTGCTGACCTGTGTATCCTGCGGAGTTTCCAATAGCTACGGCACTCTGATTCTGATTCGAGTATCCTGCCGAGTTTCCAATAGCTACAGTATTAGTTGCCTGCCCAGTATAGCCTGCTTGATTGCCAATAGCTACGGCACTCGCTTGCTGATTTGTTTGACCTGCATTCAAACCAATAGCTATGGCATTTGATTGCTGATTTGAATATCCTGCCGAGGTTCCAATAGCTACAGTACTGGCTTGCTGACCTGTGTATCCTGCTTGATTGCCAATAGCTACAGCACTATCTTTCTGATTGCGTGCACCTGCGCTGTAGCCAATCGCTACAGCATTCTGTAATTGGCTACTTTGTCCAGCACCGTTTCCTATCGCAACAGCATTATATCCTTGAATTGTTTGACCTGCCAAGTTTCCAATAGCTACGGCATTTCCTTGCTGATTATCTTGACCTGTTAAGTTTCCAATAGCTACGGCATTTCCTTGCTGACCTAATTGTCCAGCAGCAACCCCAATAGCTACCGTATTTGGACCTTGACCTGTGTATCCTGCCGAGTTTCCAATAGCTATGGCATTTGCTTGCTGATCTAGTTGTCCTGCACTAGTTCCTAAAGTTATTTGTGAACCTCCAACCGCCCAAGAGCTCGAAGTAGTATTCCAGTAGACATAATTACCCCAATTTGCCCCCAAAGGTTGAAATGTACCTGTACGACCTGTAGGACCTGTGGGACCAACAATACCGTTTGAGGGACCTGTAGGACCCATAGTTCCTGTGGGACCAACAATACCGTTTGAGGGGCCAGTAGGACCCATAGTTCCTGTGGGACCAACAATGCCGTTTGAGGGGCCAGTAGGACCCATAGTTCCTGTGGGACCAACAATGCCGTTTGAGGGACCTGTAGGACCTGTAGTACCGGATATCATTGGTATCTGAACAACTTCATATGTTGCGGTATCGTATCCTAAGCCAACGGTTGTGAGTGTTGCATTTCCAGGTGCACGAACCGGTGTAACATAGAAGGATCCTGTCTGTCCAGCTACTCCAGATACATCGTTTCCAGTTGCATTCAGAATAATTGTATTACTGGGCTGTGCAGTAGTGCTTCCAGCTCCAGCATTTTTACCAATAGCAATAGAAGTACTACCTTGAGAAACGCTACCCGCACTTTGTCCGATAGCTATGGCACTCGCTTGCTGACTTGAGTATCCTGCCGAGGTTCCAATAGCTACAGTATTAGTTGCCTGCCCAGTATACCCTGCTTGATTGCCAATAGCTACGGCATTTGTTTTCTGATTGCGTGCACCTGCGTTGTTGCCAATGGCAACAGCTCCATCTAGTTGATTTGAGAATCCTGCCGAACTTCCAACGGCTACAGCATTCTGTAATTGGCTATTTTGTCCAGCACCGCTTCCTATCGCGACAGCATTATATCCCTGATTAGTATTTCCTGCCACGCTTCCAATAGCTACAGCACTTCCTTGCTGATTTGTTTGACCCGCCGCAAATCCAATAGTTACAGCATACTGTAATTGACCAGTATTCCCTGCTTGGTATCCTACAGAAACAGAATAGCCTTGCTGATTGTATTGACCTGCCCCATTTCCAATAGCTACTGCACTCTGTTGCTGATTTGTTTGACCTGCACCAGATCCTAAAGTTATTTGTGAACTTCCAACCGCCCAAGAGCTTGAAGTAGGATTCCAGTAGACATAATCGCCCCAATTTGATCCAAGAGGTTTAAATGTACCCGTAGCACCTGTAGGACCAACAATGCCGTTTGAGGGGCCAGTAGGACCCATAGTTCCTGTGGGACCAACAATGCCGTTTGAGGGGCCAGTAGGACCTGGAACACCATTCGCTCCCTGTTGACCTGTAGGACCCGTAGACCCCGTAGCGCCGTTCAGTCCTGATTGGCCTGTGGGACCAACAATGCCGTTTGAGGGGCCAGTAGGACCCATAGTTCCTGTGGGACCAACAATGCCGTTTGAGGGGCCAGTAGGACCTATAGAACCCTGGGGACCAACAATGCCGTTTGAAGGGCCTGTAGGACCCGTAGAACCTACAGAACCAGTACCGGTTGAGCCACCAATGGGAGTTAGTCCATTCCATCCAGTTAATCCAGTACCTATTCGTAGTTGATTATTTGTAGAATCGAATCCTGGTTCGCCATAAAGCAGGATTGGATTATTGGTTGTCCAATTAATTGCGGTATCTCGGCGAAGTTCAAACTTAACCTGAGTCGTCATTAATATTATATAATAATTTCTTAATTACATACTTGACTCGATGTACCCCCTAATAATATGTTGGTATACCCGTCTGAACTTGATCCTCCGTCAAATAAACAGCTGTACAAGATACTCGAACTATTACCTGCATTGAGAACATCGCAATTTGAAGGATTGCAGCTGCAGTTGTTACCAGAAGTTCCTCCTTCCAATATCCTCTGATAATTATTCAAACTCGAACCTCCATCAAATAAACAGCTGTACAAGATACTCGAGCTATTACCTGCATTAAGAATATCACAATTCGAAGGATTGCAGCTACAGTTATTAGTAGAATTACCTCCTTCCAATATCCTCGAATATTCACTTAAACTAGATCCTCCGTCAAAAATACATCCAAAAGTTCCTGTACTGAAACCACCATTCAAAATAGAGCAGGAAGACACTGTGCAATCAAGAGGTGGCGGACATGGAATACCCGGGAGACTGCACCGAAGACTTACGGGCACATACTTTAATACGCTAAAGTTAGGATTTGTGCCGCATGTTGCCCATATTGGGTTGTACACAGCCCGCCCACCAGGATACTGTACTTTACCGTTACGAGCTTGTGTTTGAACATTTATTCGTCGAGTATAGCTGCTAGCACTCATTCCTTAACTATACGCAACTTTCGTTTCACGGGTGTTTTAGCTTTTACTTCAGTCGATGCAGGAGTGTGTTTCAGCTCTTCAAAACGCTGACGCACTTGTTCGATCGGCATACCCCGGTATACCATTTCCAGTTTCAACTGCAGGAGTCTGTCCATAATCTGTTGTGGGAACATTTCTCACGGCATTCTGCCATGGCACAGGTTTAAAATCAATCTTTTGAAGTTCAGGAGGAGTTGAAGTACCGTAACTTGCCCATAAGAAGTAACCAAATCCACCAACAATCACGACTAAAATTGTAACATTAAACCACCATGCCAAAACTGAATCGCGAACATTTCGAACCCAAATTAAATTATTTTCGATACTAGCGTTATCTCCAACTAAATGAAACATCTCTACTGAAACACAAGAAGATTCCATGGCATCCTTGACGACAGTCTATATAGTGAGCACTGTTTTGGCATCGGTAGGTGCAATGGGTGCAGCATATGTCGCCAACAAACTCAGCCCAACTCTTACAGAGACTCTACAGCCTGACTTAAAGAATCTTATTATCGACAATTTTGTGGATCCTCCAATTAAACCCGATGTGGCTGAACTCATGGCCGAGTTTCTTGAAAAGCCAGTTGATCAGTTTAACCCATCAGACCGTATAAAAATATCTTCAAACTTGAAAAAGATATACTTAGCAACACATCCTGATAAGAAACAGTGTCCTGGTAAATTAGGAGAACTATGTGGGATTATATTTAATAAGGCTAAAAGTATTGATGCATTTACTAAAGATGGAACTATTGACGGAGAGTTTACTGGAAACTTGACTGACCGAGCCCTGCAGATACTGAACAGTCCTGAATAGGTATTCTTAATTCATCAATAAGTTTCAAAATATAAATATTTGTCAATCCATGCAAACATACCTTAATATCTTTAGATGTTGCCAACAGGAGTCGTATGACTTCATACTGCTCCTGTTGTTTTAAACTTTTCATGCATATTGTGAGTTGTACATCTTTATATATAAGATGTTCTCGAATAAGATCCATTATCAATAAGAATTTAGTTTCTGTGAATACGGATTATCACCAAACGCTTTCAAGATTCCGGGCTCATTGCGCTGAATATTCACATCCTGTTGTAGAGGAGCGTTGTAAGTGTACGACCCAAGATGCTCGGCGTGAGCATTAATGCTGACAAGACCACTATTGACACGCGCCGCATCGGATAATACACTCTCATCTTTCTTGGTCTGTGCAGAGTACATATCTGATCCAATTGAGTATCCAGTTCCCTGAGCACCAGCAGGTCCAGGGCGTCCCTCGGCAGTAAGCTTCATGAACTCCATGAACGGTTCAGTGAATGCACGGATATATGATTCAGCTACACCATTGGCACCACCAGCCGAACCATAATACTGCCCCTCCGTTGTCTCACGGGCCTGAGTCTTCATGATCTGCTCAGGGTAGATGGCCGGTGCGACCTGAGCACCTACAGCCGTATTTACACGGTCCATACCAAGAACAACAAATCGATCAGGCTTGTTCTTATTCACATCGGCCTGAATACCTGGCTGAGTAACTACATTCTGACCAGGAATGACTGGGGGTTCGTATGAAAGCTTTGGTTTGGACACTACGCGCGTCTCATCTGTCGTACGAGGTAGTGTGTACTCGCGCATCTGATCCTGCTGAAATCCACCTTTGGGGATGTTTGTGTATCCGTCATTGGCGCCGGGTCCAACTTGAACCTGATCAATCGGAAATACATTCTTCATGTTCTGTCCGGAAACCATGCGAGACTGCATGAAGTCCGACTCATCCTGATTACCAAAAGGGTTACCTGTTCCAGGTTTAGCATCAAAGAACGACTTAACTTCACGCTTTTGAAAATACTCCTTACCAGCACCTACATGCGAATCCAGGATTCCTTCAGTAGCACCCGAATACATGCTTTGGGTAACATTTGCGCCAAAGTAAGGGACTTCATTATTATGTCCTTTCTGTTCCTGTGTATGAACAACTTCGTCACGAATCATTTCGGTAGGGCGCGGAGAATGGGGGTGGCCAGTAAAATTCTCGGTTTTTGGATCATTGACTGCAAGCATATAGCCAACGGCCCCTAGACCAAGTAGCAAGGCTAGTTCAATCATCCTTGTCTTTACTTCTTCTTTTCTATTTTAACTGCAGTAGGTTGCACGGGAAATACAGCATGATCCTGTGGTTTGTGCATTAACCATGTCATATGACGATAAGTCTGATCAGTTTCAGCGGCGTTCTTGGGAGCGGTTACGGGTGCGAATGGAATGTCACTCTCGCCTGGAACATAAACTTTACGATTAATAGGGCTATCCATGTAGTAATTGCTCATTTATATTACTTCTTTGACTTTACTGCCTGAGTTGGAACATGGGCATTAATATTCCACTCCGACCATCCGTCGCGATTAAATGGAGATACCACCATCGTTTTGATCATAGACTTGAACTTATCGACCATCTTATTGAATCCAGCCGGGTCAGCGCCGGGCAGAGGTAAAGGTAGTTTCGTGCCAGTATTTTGGGGTTTTACTCCATAGCAATTCACTCCAAACTTCGTCTGAGGGTCAAAGTATCCGCCGTTAATACCTGGACGACCACAGTTGGTCTTGTTTATGGGGTCTGTCTGAAGCGCCTGCCATGTGGCCTGCTGAGTAGGAAATAATGCCATACCCCCTAGAGTCCATCCATATCCACACCATTCAGCACCACCTGAATAAGCTTCGTTCACCTGATCATACGAAGCAAGATCACTATCATATGCTGCACAAACAGCAGGGGCTTCCTCGTAGGTATAATCATTTCCGGAAATATAGAACACCTCTTTTTTCTCAATAGGCATTGAGGGTACTATGTTCTTCTTAGTAGCGGAAGGAGCGGGAGCTTTCTCATGAAAGCCAATATCAATGGCATTATTGGAAAAGCCCACACTAAACACTCCAAGCTTGGTAAGAACATATCCTATCATTCCAACCAAAACTAGAACAACCACTAAGGAAAGAATGCTTCCAGTTGTGACTAAGACAACTACGCTGAGCAGAGCAAGTCCTACTCCTGACACCATTAATACAGTTGAGCTATCCATTAATTTTCTAGGCGATAATAAATCAGAAGTCTCATATTCCCAGATACTGGAAATTGTTTAGGGCCATGTTCAGTGATATTGGAGTCATCAATCGTATACCATGATGATCCTGGCGGCATATTCCGACCATACGACCACCAATGTGAACCGTTATAACACAAAACTGAAAGTAGAGCATATTGCTTACCGTTAAGACCAAGAATACTTGAGTAATTAATTGATGATTCGGTCGAAACATTATGGAAGACCATAACCTTTGGAAATGATCCAATTAATTGTTGTTTGGTGCATCCTTCTTTCTTACATGTTTCACACTTCCAATCATCAATGGTGTAAGGTGTCACTGATTTTACAATACACTCCGAAAGCGGCATCATGCTCTTTTCAGATGTTAGAGAATACTCAGTCACTGAATCTTCTTTTAGTTCTTTCTTTGAGCAATTCTTACATACGATTGAATCGGCGATCTTGAACCTACACAGCGTATCCAAAAAGGGCAGTTTATCGCATAAATATATTAAGAGTTCGTGTGAGTCTCCAATATCTCGTCCAGCAGGAAGTGTATCTAACTTCACTGACTCAAAGAAGTTTTTTAGTCCACTTGTTCCATTTGAAGCCCATATTTGGTATAACGAACTATCTAACACATTAGAAGGATCGTATTCTTTTTTCGCGTATCGCTCTTGAACTTCGGGGAGACGAAACACTGCTTGGATGCATGTATTGACCCAACAACTTCCACGAAAGTTTTGGAGCCCAAACATCTATTGTATTAATGCTGTATCTTAGAGAAATCAGTTAAAAAGGGTTGCGGTGGTCCATCCGATGGAAATGCTTTTTGTAGATCGGGATTGAACTCGTATGTCTTGTCCTCCACATTGTCCGATTCGTGTTTGGGGTTCGGTTTGGAACCTGGTTTGGTTCCCGGAGGGGTTATGATCTCTGGACCATAAATGTCAGGGTATACGCCGGATACAGTTGGTGCGAGTTTCGTCTTGGAAGGATCGGCGGGAGCAACCTGTGGTGCTCGCGGACCATAAATTGGAACTTGGTCTGTCTCGGCCGGATTCTTCCTTTTCTTTGGTGGTGCGTTATCTCCGAATGTTTTCAATGTCGAAAGAAGATCCTCATTTGTCATGTGTTCGCGACGGCTCACAAGAAGTAGTAATACTACAAGTCCCAAAAGAATCCAAATAAGCATTCTTCTCTTTGTTATGAACAAAGAAATGGGAAAGAAGACACGACACATGAAGAAGCGTTCAACTCGTCGCAAAACCCTTCGTCGCCGTAAAGGAAAGAAGGGTGGTGCGGTACCGGCGCTGATTGCGAATACTGATCATTCTCAGAAAATTGTAATGCCAACATCTTCATTTGGAGCCTTTTCGACACCCGAAAACTCAGCAGACCCATATTCAAGCAAGAGTAAATAGATATAAAGTCTGATTTAGATCGGCCAAGATTTCGTCGCGAATATTAAGCAGATCAGTATCTTTCACATTCAAAAGTTTCGGTAGTTTGATCGATAACCAGTCAATCGCTTGCTGTAATAGAACAGGAGCTTCGTGATCGTAGAAATTGCGAATCTGAATCGTTCCAGTACGAGCATTCAGCTTAGGCCGACCGTACTTACCAATGTACACCTCTACAAACTTGTCTATACTGGCATCAAGTTTGTCGACTAAATCATCTGTAGCCTTGTGTCGAGCGAAGTTCTTCGTTTCCCAATGATATATCTTAACTTGATTTCGGAGTGTTAGCATGAGATTGACGATTTCCCCTGACATTATTATTCATATAAGGATGATTTTGCTGAATGGGCATGGCATCTGTTGAAAAGGCACCCTTGGAAATTGCAGAATTAGATGCATTGACTCCAGCCCATGATCCGGACATTGCATCATACTTAGCCTGTATTTCCGGAGATTTGGGTTGTAAATCTAAAAATCCCGCGACTCCTGTTTCGGAACTTGATGTTTGGTATAGAGCGGGTGTTGAAGTTTGAGGTATCGGGGTTTTACCGAGTGCATTTAAATATCCTTCCCAATGCTTCTGCATTTTAATTATTAGGCGATTACTTAAAGTCTGGATTCCACGAGTTCTCACCATCTAGAAATTCAGAAAGAAACCAGTTCATTGGCTGGGTTTTTGACTTGTATCGCGCATGTCCAAAATCAATAAGGTAAATCTTGTCATCCTTTTCTACAAAGTTGTATGGCGTGATATCAATATATTCAATATCTTCATACTTATACAGGGAAAACAGCATTGTTCGAATAGATTCCCAAATCCATTCAGGAATATTTTTACTATCATCGCCATAGATATCGGCTAGGCAGGGCGCTTCTAGGTCTTCCATATAGATCTCGTCAGTTGTGACATTGAAAATCTGAGGAGAGTATCCATACAGTGTCGCAACCCTCTGTAACTCAACCTCATTCTGGATTGTGCTGGGATCAACAATCTTTACAAATGGGCGCATTACTCTCGGTCTTCCCTAACAAAATAAATCCGTTTTAGATAATGAAGACAGTCAAAGCTGATGAACTCAAGAAGCTACTCAGATCTCAAACGCCAGTTGCGGTATTTTATTACATGGAAACCTGTCCACACTGCATACCTATGCATGCTCCTTGGGATGAACTATCGCGCGAGAAACCAGACACAAAGTTTGTTAAGATTGAGAGCGCTGACATTCCGTCCGAAATGGGAATAAGCGGTTTTCCCCATTTCGAATCTTTAAATGGTGGTATTACGAAGAAAGCCGATGGTCAAATGTCTAAGAGCGACTTAAAGGCTAAATTATTTGGAGACAAGCTTGGTGGACTTCGCAGGCGTAAAACTCGTCGGCTCCGTTCCCGTAGGAATACTCGTCGACGACTTTAGGTTCTTCATTGAGCCCTTAGCCTCGACATACCCCTCGCTGAGTAATTTAGCATGACGAGCAAGTGGCGCACTTGAATGATCAGGCTCATCCAAACCCTTTGCTAACCACTGGAGGAACCCGTCCTGGTCATTGGGGATAGTAGCACCCTGTAAAGTATGGAATGTGCGCATGGCCTGGGACTGATCAAATACATCCGTGGTATCCATATACAAATCGCTCGTCTTTTGGAATGACTTAGCTACTTCAACCTTGACATCAGACCGCGTGATAGGAGCAGCATCCGGGCGATTAGGGTTATCTGCAATTTCTGTCAGCAGAGGATTCATGAACGGATTTTCCGCTGAGGGCATGGTCTCGGCTTTAGATGATACCTTTGTCATCTTCGATACGAACGACTCCATAACTTTTCCATCGGGGAAGAGCGTAAACAACCCTACAGAGGTCGCCATGACAACAGGTACAGCTAGTAAATACGCAGATACTCCTGTAGCTAAAAACAGAATAACCGAAAAGTAAGTAGAAAAACGGACAACCGAGTTCAGTGCCTGAGCGGTGGTCATAGACTTAGTTGGAACAAACTGACTCCAAGTCGCTGGTGAAAAAAGAACTGCTGGGTCCTTGAACCAAATTTGTTCTGACATCTTATTTTTACTGTGAGTTTTTCTCCCGCTGTTTCTTCTGTAGTCGAGCCAACATTCGCTGGCGCCGAGCTTCCGGCGAGTTTCCCATCATATCTGCGCTTGAAATATCCCCACGTCCACCAAGCGCAGTATTGAACATATTCCCAAAAATAGAAGTAACTTTAGCTTTAATAGCTTCAATTTCTTCCGTTAGTATTGCTTTAGTGATCTCTCCACGCTGCATTTTGGCCTTAATAAGATTCTGAATTTTTCCAACAACTTTCTTAATTTTAGGATGTTCTGGATTCCTTATAATTTCTAGTAGCTCTTCCGTCTTATCAAAGTTCAGATTTAGATCTGTAATATCAATTTGTTCTACAATACTCATAAACATCTTAGCTAATCGAGTTTCCATAACAAACTCAAGTAGTTTTTTAAGATGATCCTCTGAATCCGCACCGTCTAGAATTTTTGAAATTTCAGCATTTTCATTTCCAGCCATACCTAAAAACTTCTTTGCGGCTGCAATGAGTGGTGTAACCTTTTCCTTGATATCTCCATGCATAAATGAAGCAATGCATATTACTTGAATATGCTTCCAAAACGCCTCTTTCGTCATCTTTTCGGTCTTCCAAACATTTGAAAGATTCGTACCCATCAATATACGATCTACATCAAAGAAAGTTTCGTCTTTCTGAAGAACTTTGAGAATCTCCGGATAGAAATTGGTCTCAATGTACTTTACATCCTCTTCAATATTAATAATAGCTGAAACCCCAAGAGTTTCTAAATCTTTCTTGAAAGCTTCAAATGCTTCCATTTACACTTATATCTTTCTAATTCTTTAAAACCTTTACGCGCGGTTTCCGCCGCGTGACGCCATTAGGTTCTTCTGCTGATCGGATAAGCATACACACCCTGTATCCGTAGAGAAGGCCGATGGGCAGCAGTCCGAATCAACTTTGTTATCAACGAGGAACATGAGTTCATTATCCTTAGCTGCCGCTGCTGGTAGAGGAGAAGTTCCCTTTAGATTCGTTGCCGGCTCGTTTGCAGCCCAGCCAGAAACGCCACCTCCCACATTGACCTGATCATATGGGCCAATACCACCAGCATTTAGGGGCATACCTACAGGCTGCTGCATGAAGTTCTCCTGAGCGGCTCCAAATAGATTAAAACGGACAAATAGTCCAGCTAGGACGGCAGCGACTAGAAACGCAAGAACAAGGTTCGTCTTATTCATCTTTATTATGAATAAAGAGTTAAAAACCCGAGGCTGCAATCATTGATGCCAGAACTATAGCCACTACAAGAAGTTCAGGCTGAAATAGTGCAAGAATTATTGAAATAGCTAAGAGAGCAAACACGAAAGTTTTGAGTATACTTATGAATAAAGTAACGAACGACCAAATAAAATCTACGATGGCATTGACTAAAAAGGCACCAATATACCCTTCACCTACAAAGCGTTTGAGAACATCGCGAATCTTGATTAAGTAGTGAACAAAAACACTTGTAGAGCTTGCGGCTTTAGAGAAAGTTGAAGATGCAAAGCCCAGCATAAACATGCGCATTTTTGAAATCATATCCCGCATTGCAGTTAGAGGATCTGCTAGAGCACCCAATGATCCGGCAGTCGTGGAAAACAGCTGATTAATCCCATCGATAATATACCCAAAGAAGTTTCCAGCCATAGCATTTGAACAGTAAGTAAAGTTTTCAGCAGTATCTACATCCGGCCGTATCATTCCGGCAAATGGCATATACAATGGATTGCATCGGTACTCATTCCAGTGGAGCTTAATTTTTTCTATCGAACTTGATGCATGTACTATTCCCATAAGTAAAATAGCAGACAGTGTTGCTATAATGACTATAATCATCCCTATTTATTAGCACTGTTTTAATTCAATATTTCTATCTTATTTGTAATAATCGACTTGTCTGTAATTAGATTGTATACTACATTGCGATTGACACGATGCTTCACAACCCCAATAACGGTATCATTGTCTGAAAGAACATCTCCGACAAGAACATCATATATCGGAATATCTGCTGTCTTAAGTGAAACTAAAGTTGTTCCAGGAACACCAGTAACTTCACCTGTCTCTGTAAAATCCATAAACTCGTGCTGCCCAATTACGAATGACTTCTTTTCCGTATTGATACATACTAGATTTACACTTTCTGTTGTAGGTATCGCATCGGGATGTTGAGAAACTCGAATATATTTACCTCCATACCAAACTGCATGTCCTCCAGAGACCTTTGTATCTCCTAATAAGAACATTGAAACATCTTTACCATCGATACGGTAAACTGATGTTATAGCATTATTATGTAAAATATCTCCAAGTTTGAGGTCTTTCATATAAACCATTGTTCCTGAATTATTGTTGATTAGAGTATTCTCATCAAAGCACAGAACAGACATTGTTTTTCCGATAGGTCCGGCAACAACCGACTCGCCAGTCTGCATTCCTCCATAAAAGATGTACATAAAAGACATCATGATACCTACTATACGAGCCATAAGTGTGCGCATACGAATAATTATGTGCTGAAACTGAGACATCAGATTTTCAATTTTACCAAACACGGTTCCAACAATACCTAAAAATCCGCTACGGGTATCGGCCATCATTCCACGCATATCATTCATAGCTCCCGAGATATCGCCAATCACTGAATTGAATAGAGAGAACTGGGACATTATGGGATCCATCACGAATCCGGCATAATCCTGGAATCCTTTCATGGTGCACTTCGTAAAGTTAGCAGCCACATCTTGTCCAACCATTCCCGCCATAGGCATATATAGCGGATGACAGCGATACTTAGGCCAGTTCTTCTTTAGAAAACTTACCTGAGAAAGCGCAAACAAATATAAGCTCGCACATACAGATACAACTGTAGCTATCGCAATAACTGCAGTCTCCATTATATTACCAAAACGGATTTAACTAATTCAGATTTGTTAGACGCAACAATGGATTACCATAGTATGTCTCTTGCTGACCTCAAGCAGATTGCTCGTGACCGAAGACCTAAAATTAAAAAGTATTACATTATTCCTCGTGCAAAACTTATTGAGTTGCTATTGATGGACAAGCTTCCCGAATCATTCATTATTGAGAAGAAGACGATCCATGAGCTCAGAAAAGAGGCTCAGGCTAAAAATCTTCCTAATATTTGGAACTTAAAGCGGTCAGAACTTATGGAATTGCTCTATCCAATCAAAATGGATTTAAGTAATCAAAATACAGATCTTCTCAAGAAGGATGTACGGTGCAAAGACTAAAGAGGAACTTACTCAAGCGTATATATCTGTTCATAGTGGCAAACACCATCCATCTAAAATTATTCCAGTTGGGTATTCTGGTATAATTCGGGGTTCGATTTATCAAGAACGAGATGGTGTAGAAATTGTTGATGAGGAGTTTCTAGAACAACCTGCAGATGATCTGATTAATTATATGGAAGATGGTCTAACAATTGGAATGTACATTTTCTACCTAACTTCAAGACATTTTAGCTCACATTTGACCAATGATTATTCCAATTCATACACATATGAGTGGAGTGTGGATGTATCATCAAAACATGGAATTAACATAAGCTTCTTTCTACCGGAGAAAGTTCAGTGGATACCCAATTTGAGATTTCAGCATAATGCTGTTGATTACTATATTGAGTTCACTGGAGATTCAGAACCGAGCTCTCAGGAGAATGATGAGGATTATGATTATTGAAAGGAACATGATGGCCCAAATTAGTGTAAATGCCACTATGTAGGGATACAAATAGTGAAATACCTTGGATAAAATAGGTTGAAGAATGTTTTTTTCGAAATACGATTGGAACTCAGGCGAAGATAGAAATGACAGAGGATCGGACAAGGGGTGCTTCATTCTCACTTATTTCACCAAGCGGTTTTCTAGTTTAGATTTAACCGACGAATATAGTACAAGAATGCACACTATAATGATTACCTCATATGAATGTTATGGCGAAGGCTCTTCGATGCTGAAAAAGAATCTTGAAGCCGTATTTTCTCAAACCTACCGTCCGCTACAATGCATTGTGTCTGATCACAGTAAAGATGATGTGATTGAGACGATGGTCAAAACTCTTGATCCTAAGGATATTGAATTTATTTATGTTCGGTACACAGAACACTATGGTAATCCATGTCATAACTGGATTAATGCATTGAAGTATGCTACAGGAGAAACACTTCAGTACATGTGTATGGATGACAGCCTAGTACACCCAGATGCTATCAAGGACGCTCTAGAGCTGATGAAGAATGATAATGCGAAGTGGATGATATGTGCACACCTATTTATGCCATATAATACCATATTTGTGCCAAAGTGGAACGATAGACTTTTATACGGTGATAATAGCATTTCAGGGCCTGGTGCTGCAATTATAATTAGGGAACTTAAGGATGTAACATTTGACCCACAGTTTATTTGGTTCTTGGATGTTGAATGGTACTATCGACTCTACAAGGCAGCTGGACATCCCTGTATTTGCACGAAACCTACATTTGTGAACTTAGCACATGAGAACCAGATGTCAAACCGTGTTCACACAACTGACCGTCGGAGTGCCGAGACAGTACTTATGTATAAAAAGTACGGGTCGCCTCTACCACTATGCCCATAATCGAAAACACCCGATTTTTTTAGTTTCTTCATATCAAAGAAAGATGAAGTCTCAGACGACGCGCCTACTTCTAGCACTCGGAGGCTTCGTCGCCGTTGCCTGGCTAATTAGCAATTATTCCTCAGCCAAGGCAACTCTCGGTGAGGGTATGGAGCAGCTCGCCGGCTCACTCGGTGTCCAGGGCCCTCTCTCTGACTCAGGCCCCCATGGTCAGCCTATTCATGACAAGGGTGGAAATGCTCAGCCCACGGAGGAGCTCCAGGGCCGTCACCCAGCGTCCCAGTCAACCTACTCCGATACCACTCTAAGCGCGGCGGAACTACTACCAAAGGGTGAGCTCGGAGCCAGCTGGGCCGCAGTAAACCCTGCCTCAATGGGTGACCTAAAGGGACAGAACTTCCTAGATGCTGGCTACCACACCAACACGGCGGTTGCGGGTGTCACGCAGACGAACCGAAATGCCTCATGGGATGTCCGCTCAGAGCAGCCCAACCCTCAGACGAAGGTCGGTCCTTTCCTCAACACAACAATTGAGGCAAATCCCTTCAAGCGTGGCCTCGATGCCTAAAATCAACCTACTTAAGTAATAATGTGGCCTGCTGCTGTTTTGGGCGCTGGAGTTGCACTAGCAATCGCTTCGACTCGTGGCATAAAAAATCTAACTCAAATCACGAACACAGATGGAAAAGTATGTCGTGTTCAGGATTTACCGGACAAACAAGATGCATGTGATCGCATGATCATTATACAAAAAAATCTAGAAACACTTATCCGAAAATATCGTGATGATCCGGCGAGTGCTGCTGATCCACGAGTAAAAGTTCTCATACAGCGGTTCAATCCCAACAATATGTGCGAGAACGATTTAGATGCTGACTCAACATCATACTCAGAAAACAAGGGCGAGAAAATCGTAGTGTGTCTGCGAGATAAAGCTCCACCACATAAGTTAGTTGATGTGAATACTGTTATGTTTGTGGTACTACATGAAATGGCTCATCTTATGTGTACGTCAATAGGTCATACTCCTGAATTTTGGACTAATTTTAAGAGAATTCTTCAAGACGCCGTAGCATGTGGAATATACCAAGCTACAAATTATGCACACTCGCCCGTTTCGTACTGCGGGATGCGTATTACCGATAGTCCAATATAGATATAATTGTTGTCATTAAATGGTTTAAATAAAGAAAGAGTGTTAATATAAATGAAGTACGAAGAATCTAAAATATATAAACTTATATGTGATGACGGACACTATTATTATGGATCTACTACTGCAGACCTAAAAAATAGAATATCAAAACATAAAACTAATTCAAAAAAAGAAACTTCAAAGGTCTATAATCATATAAACTCGATTGGATGGGATCATGTTAAAATTGAATTAGTTGAAATGTATCCATGCAAAACAAAACAAGAATTATGTATTAAAGAAGATGAATATATTCGTAAACATAATTCGGACATATTATGCTTGAATGTAAATAGAGCATATACAACTCCCGACGAGCGAAAAATAATTAGAGAAAATTATCGTAATAACACCAGAGATAATATAAATTCTGTAGCTAAAAAATATAGAGAAGAAAATAAGGTTACACTAAATCAAAAGTGTAAAGATTGGTATGAAAATAACAAACAAGCTCAAAAAATAAAATTTAAAGAATATTATGAAAAAAACAAGGAGCAAATTGCTGCAAGGAAAAGGGACAATTACCTGAAAAATAAAGCCATTAATGAATAAGATGTTAAGGCGAGAACTTGAACAAATACATTCAAAAGAGAAACACACAGTGTCCTTTTTTGAAGATGATACTATTCAAGTACTCAGAGAACAGATTGCTAAATCTGTAGACAGTCATCCCGATCGGATGTTTATTCTTGTGGCTCTCAAACTGCCGGCCGATTACTACAAAAACCCTTTACATTGGGAAGGTCTCTTTGTCCGACTATCGTATAACGGAAAACCTATTGAGAAGAAACCATTCACAGACTATCAATTATCATATCGCTTTCCAAACACTTCAGTATCCTACAACTCGTATGATCGCGCCGAGTGGATGGAATATCCTCCTGAACTAGAATCTATTCATTCTCCTACATCAGATTTCATAGAGTATCGGATCTTGGGCGTTGAAGAGAAGAAATCATTCATTCTTCCGCTAGATTCAGACGATTCTCTGGTGAACCGTATATCATCAGCAAATATCCCAGTTCCTCAAAATAATGTTTTAGTATCTTCACTGTATCCTGGAAATATTGAACGGTTCATGTGCGATTTCCATACTGACGAAAAAGAATCGACATATCACTATCCACTTTTAACATCACAAACACCAAAAGTTCTTTCGTTAGAATCGATTCGGTTACTTGATAAAAATGCTAAACTTCTTACAGACTTATTATCATTAAAAGTAGACCAGGAAGGCGTTCCTAATATTATTAAAACTAAGTTCTATATTCCATGGATAGAGACCGATTTTGGATCGGCAGTACGTACCCGATTTGAACAGATCTTTTACGGGTTGACAGTTTCCAAAGATGTGCCTTATATTTGTTTTTTTACTTCAAATGATGATACGAATCGCCATAAGTTCTTTGTAGAAGATGTGAAAAACAAAGATCCTTATCTGAATATGTCATGGTGGACAAGTTGGACCAACATAAGTAAACCTCAGCGTAATATTCCAACGCTCCTTCTTTACCGCGGACAATCAAAGCACCATTTTGATCGAATTGCAATAACTGCCAATGATATGATTATTTCTTCCTACCGTCCTGAAAATAATAAGGAAACACTATCTGAAATCCAAAAATCATGTAACAAATGGTTAGGAGAACTAGATTCAGTTCTTCCTTACACAAATGAAAATGATATAAAAACAGATCGATGGGAGTTGCAAGATTTATCGTATGTCTTGAAATATGAATCTACTGTCGATCTAAGCCTTCTCCGTTTCAATTGCATTTCATCAATTTATGGGATTCCCGATAAGAGCAAATCTGTGTTTACACTTTTGCGCAATGACCACGAGAATCATGGAATTGGAGCACTTGATATCAAAATTATGCAAATGATGCGTGAAGGGCCTATTGATCCCGATCTTGTAGCGGAAGAACTATCAATCACCCGCGAAAACGCAAAGAAACTTATTTCATCCGTTACAGGAAAACTTGAAGAGAACTCTAGGTTAGGTGCTCGTGTGTTTCGCGGATATCCTACCGTCTCATTCGGTTCAAACTTTGCAATTGTATCTACAGTGACTGAACTGGACCGATCGGCAAAGTATGTAGATATATTGCGATACATCTTAAGCAACGAAGAATCTGAAGATCTAAATAAGGTATGCCCTCCACGGCTGCAAAAGGTTGATGTAGAAAGTGCAGTTATAACAACTGAAGTATCATTGGATGCGGCAGTTGTAAACGAATATGATGATCTATTTGACGAGAGTTTTGATCCAGCTGAAAAGGAAGAAACCCAAACACTAGAAACTGAAAGTGTAGCAGAATCTCAAACTTTGGCAACAGTTTCAAAGCAGACAACAAACTACGGATATTTTCATTCGAAGCTACAAGAGTTTGATCCTCAAACTTTTCCTGAAAAATCATTGTATCCTAAAAAGTGTAACTTGAAACATCAGCCGATAGTTCTAACAGACAAAGATAAGAAAGAGTTAGCCGATCCTACAAATAAAAATAAAGGTGAAGGCAAGTATGATCCATACAAGACAGGATCTGATGATAAGCGTTTGGATGTAGAAAAGCCAGATGGAACTCTCATTTGCCCTGAGTATTGGTGCATGAAAAACGAGATTCCTTTGCGTGAAGAAGATCTTGTGTTTGATGAAGATGGCGCACATTGTCCAGTATGTATGGGCAAACTCCAAACGAACAAGAATGCAGATGTTCGACAGTATCCTTTGATCAAACGAGATACCGGATTCAATTTTCCGGGATACATGAAGTATAACTCTCCCAGCAACGGGAAAGCAATGCCTTGTTGCTATAAGACTGCATATACCAAAACAGACAAGGAAGTAGAAGTAAAAGATAAATACTATGTGTTTAAAACGAACCATCGTGATTTGAAGTTTGGTCGATTGGCAAAACTTGATGATAATTTAATTAGGTCATTACATATTACCGAGAAGTATGCCCTACTTGATAATCAGCGTATTCCCGAATCTGCAAGCGGGTTTTTTCGAGTAGGTATGGGGCGTATAAGTGAAACTCTACCTAACTTTTTGGGAATGAAAGTTGCTATTCCATCGCCAAAAGATGCCGTGGAAACCGTCATGAAATGTTCGTTCTTTTTTACTTGGTCTAAGACTTCGGATACTCATGTGCGTGCTATTAAAGATAAACATTCAGATTTCGACGATAATATAGCGCGTCTGATTTCGGGAATTGATGATGCCTTTTCAAATAAAGAGTTGTCGCCAATTGAAGAGCTTGAATATACTGCAATATCTTTGCAGTGTGATGTATTTCGTGTATCGATCGATACAATGAAAGTTGGATGTTTATTTTATACTCCACTCGTTCGTCAAAAAACTAGAGCGATCACAATTCTTCAATCAAGCGGAGATATTGATATACTAAGTTATGTAAAACGCGCCCATAGCGGATTTACATTTATTTCAAATGTCTATGATGTTCCGTTTAATAAAGATACCGTCGCAACCTTAGAAACTTTGCGCAATTCATCATGCTCATCAGATATTCCTTCATACGAAATAGCTGTTGGCATCATTGAAAAACTGTATGCAGGAACTCCATTCTCAGTAATTCTTGATCCATTTGGACGAGGACAAGCACTCTACATACCTGATAAGATAGTATTACCATTCAAGAGCACCGCCTTACCCGATTCCCCATATGCTCGCATTTCGGGTTACAAGAATATCGACCGCCTTCCTACTTTGGAACTCATGAAAACTAATCTTAAAAGTGCATCAGAATCATCAAAAGGATATGAAACTCAGGAAGAGTTGTTTAATTCGCGCAACCAAGTCGTAGAGATACTCACCAAGAGCGGACTTCGTATTCCTATAAATCCGGAAGACGGTAAAAACGGAGAAGCTCTGCAAGTGTTGGAGAGTATTCGGGAACTAGGAGAAGAGTCTTTGGTGTTTGGACACCCTTCTGAAGATTTGAAAAATATGCATTCAGATATATCCTATGAATCGGAAGTATACGAATTTCTGATTTTTCAGTTGACAAAAGATCTGCAGGTATCAAACTTTGATGGTCTTCGCGATTCATTAAACGAAAGTCCCTTAAGGCGTAAAGCGGTTGAGCCACGGCTTAAACGATGGTTTGAAAAGTTTACAGCATTTACAAATATCGAAAAACCTCACGAGTTTATTTCAAAGATTCGAACACCATGCGGACAATTTCAGAAGACTCCTGATCTGTGTAATAAAGGTAATCTTTGTGCATGGGATCCCAAAGATAATATTTGTAAAATTAATATCAAAAAAACAGTAAAATCGGATAGACTGTTTAATCGTTTATTCATGACTTTGTTCAATAATTCAAAAATTCGTTCTATGGTTCTAGACGGAAGAACCACGCCGTTTTTTAGTACTATTTTGTATATTTCTTTGCCACATGAACTCATTGTCACCGATACTCAAATATCATCAATCTTGACTGGTGCAGCAGTGTAATCAAACTCAAACCCGTCTTCTGTCTTTCCAGTGTCAATTGCATCTTTATCAGTTTCCTTTGAGAGAACACGCTTATCGACTGGCGAGACACTGTTGATTGCTGCAATTTGAGCGTCAGAAATCAGGGCAATCATTTCTAATGAAGCGGGTCCCATCACTCCGGTCTCAGCGATCAGTAGAAATGATCCGACATCTACAAATGATGAGTGCTTGGCCCGACCACGAAATCTACCTGGAATAATTACTTGTGCGATGACGCCCTTCTCGCCAACACAGTAGACAACTTCCACACGCGCATCTCCGAGGCGCTTGAGACACCGTGCAATATGTACATATTCCGTATCCTTCTTTCGTAAGTCATCGATGTAATTGCGGACAATGGGATCGCTCTTGTTTGTAAAAGTCTTCTTGCTGTGCGGGTGCATTTTGTTATGACTTGCTTAATTGTTGGTTGTTAGTTGTAAACTTGAACACAATCAATCCATTTTAGTACCAGCGGGACCGACCACCAGTAAACAGGTTTGGCTGAGGAGGAAACTCTTGGTTGTAGCCATACCATACTAACGCAACACCTCCAGCAATCCATAGAGCACCCCATACCCAGCTGGTTGTGCGCTTGACAAACATAGAGTAGAGCGTCCAAGCTACTAATACAAGCCCGACAACAATTAGAAGCCAACCCAGCATTTATAATTAAAAACTATTATTTGGCGATATATATCACCATGTAATAGATTTTGCTCTTTTGTAGTCATTTTTAATGTTTAGTTTGGGGAGATGCCCACCACCAGTTTTGTGAAACTGGAAACTGTTATATTTTTACGCAGTGGGCTTTAGGAAGTGTACCTTCAGAAAGCTCTGGAGATTTAGGTAGGTAACCTCCTGGCCATCCTTGACGCGTAGGATCTTGCCGAGCTTGGCATCGGGTAGGATGCGGCGCTTGAAGCTGGGATCGAAGCAGGAGTGGGCCTTGACATAGGTCGCGATGAACTTTGTGACATCCGTCTGGCTCTTCTGCGACTTGGGCGCTAGGCCCATAAAGCTCGCGAGCTCATCGGAGATCGGGCGGAGCTTTAGGAAAGCGTTGTTCGCGCGGCGAGCCTCCCACTGAGAGCGCTCCTCGGGCGTCATCGTCGCGGGATCCTTGCGGTGGCGCTTCTTGGAGTTGCGGGCATCGCGCTTTAGGGCCTTCGTCGCCTCTACAGCCTCGGCAACTAGCGCACGAACACGAAGCGTCGTCTCAGCACCGAGAGCCTTTAGGCTATCCTGGAGCGCCGCCAGGATCGTGGCAGAGGAGCGCTCGGCGGCAACCTCGCCAGCTACAGCGACTGGCGCAGCGACATCTACTACAGGTACAACTACCTCCGCCTTGGCAGCGGCAGGCTTACGGGCCTTGGGGGCAGCCTTCGCGGCTACTGGCGTCTCGGCGGCGGAGGATACAGGGGCAGTCTTGGTCTCCTTCTTGGCTGGCATCTTGTTTGTCTTAGTAACTGACTTGACGGAATCCATTTCTAACGCGGTTATGAATATAATAATCCTTACCTGTTTAAATCATAATCTAACAACAGAACTAATAATTATAAAACATATAGTGTATGGATCTGAAGAATCATTCAAAATAGATAAAAGTGTTTTTGCCACATTGTATGATGCCTGACTAGATGCGTACTTATATTTTCCAAACTTGTTGATAAGACTCTTTACCCACAATGTATACTTATTGCGTTCGCTTGATAAACTTTTATGCTCGGCAGAGTAAGCAATCAGATCAATCTGAATAAGATTAATGCATATGTACAGCTGAGTCTTATTAAATGACGAAAAAAGAAGATGGTTCATATCAAAAAATCCATTCTCTTCAATAATCTGACATACTTCTAACCATTTAAGATCAACAAGTTCTGAAAAGTTTGAATAGACCGGTTCTGCATATAAATTAAAAAGACCTTCGCGCTTTCTCAGTTGGCATAATCTTCGTAGTCTTCGTCGAACATCTATATCCAATGGTTGTCTTGTGTACGGATTCAAAGGTCTTAGTGTATTTCGAACATACTGATATAAACTTCGAATATCAAACCAGTAAATCTTATCTGCTTCTCTAAATGCGAAATAATCTAAAGGATGAACTTCATTCTTGGAGTCCATTGTAACCAGTTCTTCAGTATTGTGACAATCTTTGCGGTTCAAAACACCTGGTCCTGCTAACCGTATCTTATTTTGAACATAGTACCGTCTCCAATACTTTTGGATAATGCATGCCTTATCGTTATTGCCATTCAAATTAGCCCAAATGCGCTTCTCTCGGCATTTAATATGTTTACCACAGAAAAGAAGACCTTTTAATGCTAATGATGTGCACTGTTCCAAACTAGTTTTGTTTTTACACGATGCACACAAGACCATTATTTCTATAAACTGAAACCTTTCGTTGAAAACGGATTCCAAGTCTCTAGAGTTGGAGATATCAACACCAAACAAAATGAACGGCCCAATCCACTCAACTGCAATCGATGTTAACCAGATCAACTTTGTCCTTGGCCAGAAGCGCGCAGGTCGTAATCCGCCTATCAACATGAAGTACAATGGTGCTAATCTACAGATTCGCCTGCCGCGCATTGGTTATCCTGGTGGCTGCCTAGTTCGCGAGGGTGAGACGGGTACTAAGACCTATACGCTAATCGGCTCTCTAAAGGGTTGCGATCCTTACGGCAAGGAGCGTTATACCGGCAATGATGAGATCGGCAAGCTGTATAATCTCCTCACCGATCTAGAGGAGCGCATCATCAGGGCTGCCGTAGATAATTCAGTCGCATGGTTTGGCAAGAAGCGTTCTGAGGAGGCTATTCGTGACAGCTTCAAGCGCATTCTGAGCTTCTCGACCGACAAGGTTGACGGCGAGTATGTCCCGAACGGCAAGTACCCTCCCAGCTTTCGCGTGAAGGTTCCTGTTTACGACAACAAGGTTTCCGCTGAAGTCGTGGATGCAGCACGCAACCCAGTGTATGTCACTCCCGAGACGCTCGAGACGAAGGATACACCATTCCCTAAGGGCGTAGAGGCTAAGCTAGTTGTTAGCGGCAGCATCTATGTCATTGCTGGTCAGGGATTTGGTGTTACTTGGCGTCTAACGGATGCTCAGGCCTTCCCTCAGAAGCGCATGAATGCCGCTGCAATCTTCGCTGACGAGGACGAGGATGCCCCTACGGATGCTCCTCTTGAGGAGTCTCAGGCAGTGGCTCCGACTCAGGATGAGGAGGAATCAGAGGTTCCTCCAACTCCAATTGATCAGCCGATTCAGTCTGCAACTCCAGCTGCTCCGGTTCGGAAGCGTCGAGTAGCGGCGGGCTCAAGTTAAGTAAAGACCAAACGCGTGATGTATTAGGAGCTGTATATAAAATAAACGAATCATCCAAAAATAAAATAGAATATTCAGAAATTAAATAATCATAAACGATCGCACCTGAACACAGAGGCGATAACGATTTTTTATTGCATTTTTGACAGTGATATACTTTTGGAGGGTTCAGAATCATACCGGGAGTCAGAAGCCTTATATTACTTCCAAGAGCTCGATCGAACACAGTTTTAAAATCGTCTTCTAAACAGTCTTGGTAGGCTTCT